>WNFL01201427.1_pt1 | contig 275781 bp, 256 predicted proteins | sample 5400361 | NCBI WGS metagenome assembly WNFL01 (sample SAMN13153351, study PRJNA577476) | soil metagenome | isolation source: 40 cm soil on Douglas fir-dominated hillslope | place: USA:California | collected 2013-09-17
CTTCGCTGCCACCGCAGGTTCAGCCGGTATTTGTTCGCTCAGCGGCAATGTCGTCAGCGTGCTCGCGGCAGGTACCTGCACGCTGACCGCAAACCAGGCAGGCAATGCCAGCTATGCTGCGGCCCCACAGGTAACGGCGGCAGTGGTGATTGCCCAGGCGGCACAGACGATTACCTTCAATCCGCTGCCTGACCGGGCCTTCAGCGCCACCCCATTCACGATCAGTGCCACCGCCACCTCGGGCCTGACGGTGACCTTCACTTCCGCAACGCAATCCGTCTGCACCGTCAGCGGCAACGCTGTCACGATGGTAATGGTCGGCACCTGCACGATCGCGGCCGACCAGGCCGGCAATGCCAATTACCCTGCCGCTGCACAGGTGTCGCGCTCGTTCCAGATTACCTCGGGGGCGGTGGTCTACTTCGTCCATCCCGATCACCTCGGCACCCCGAGGGCGATCACCCGGGCGAGCGACAATGCGAAGGTGTGGGAGTGGGTGAACAACGATCCGTTCGGGAACAGTTCGCCGAATGAGGATCCGGCAAGCACCGGCACGGCGTTCAAGTACAACCTGCGGTTTCCGGGGCAAATTGCGGACGAGGAGACGGGAACGTTCCACAACGGGATGCGCACTTACAACCCGGCGACTGGGCGATATGAACAGAGTGACCCGATTGGGTTGCGCGGGGGCGCAAATACATATGGATATGTCTCGTCAAGTCCATTAAATAGCATCGACGACGACGGGCTACAGGCGCGCAGACCAGCTGGCAGCAACATGCAAGAGTTGTCGTACACTTCTGCTATTGAGGGACAATACGTCGCATCGCTCATTAGGCAAATTCAACAGATCGATCCACAATTCACTTACCAAACAATACGGCCGGCCAGGGGCCCGAGCAGCGCATATGGAAGGTTTGATGTTGAATCACTGACTGCAATGTTGCAGAGGGTGCGAGCGAGCCAGCCGCAGTCTTGCGGGGTAGGTCCAGGCCAACAACTTGCCCCCTTCTATCCAGCAAACGGCGGTTTTCTTGGCAGAACTGCTCCACTGACTTTGCAACCGGGTCAGCGCATTGATCGCTATGGCGGCAATGATTTTTCAAGATTTTTCTCTCCTCCGGGCACGCCTGCCGAAGCTCGTGCTCTGCCCCCGGGTGTTTCCGCCGAACTACGTACATTCGAGGTGCTTAAGCCATTTGAAGTGGAAGCGGGTGTGGTTGCACCGGCATTCAATCAGTTTGGATTGGGCACCCAGTATCGATCTAGTAGTCAACTTGGGGAGCTAATCAGCAACAAATTTATACGGGAGGTAAAGCCATGAGTTGTGTGTTTCCAGAGTTGCCGGGCTGGGTATTTGAAATCGACGAGGTATCTGCGGGGGTTTACAAAGTGGTCGCGAAGGACCAAACCGGGAGTCGTTTTTCTCGAACAGGTACAAATGTCGACACGCTTACTAATGAGTGCAGGAGTGAAGTGGCAAATATAATTGGTAAGGAGCATTTTAATCGCGCCAAGTGATATCCCGATCATCTGGGCACCCCTAGGGCGATCACCCGGGCGAGCGACAACGCGAAGGTGTGGGAGTGGAAGAACGACGATCCGTTCGGGAACAATCCGCCGAATGAAGACCCGAGTGGACTCGGAAGTTTCAAGTTTCCATTGCGCCATCCTGGACAGTACGCTGACGAAGAGACGGGGACGTTCCACAACGGGTTTCGAACCTACAACGCGGCGACTGGGCGATATGAGCAAAGTGATCCGATCGGACTCCGCGGTGGTATCAACACTTATGCCTATGTCGGTGGAAGTCCGACGAAATACTCTGATCCATATGGGTTGCAGGCCTCGTTGGCTGCTGGTGGAAGGGGTTTGGCGGGAGCGGCAAGCGTTTGCGCAGTATGCGCAAAATCAGAGTCGGACCCCTATAGCAGCCTCACAGATGGAAATGTTAGTCCGACAAGTTCCGCCTCGCGTGCGCTTTCAAAGCTGAGCGATATCTTCTTAAATCAAAGTGCTTCTCAAAGCAATACAACTGTAGTCGAATACGATAAGGCGGGCTTGAAAGTGAGTCCGGCGGCACAGTGTATGCCTGCTCCAGGAAATTGTCAGCCTGATGAACAGCGGCGAATGCAAGATGAAGTAGACCAAGCTTGTAAGCGGCCTAGGTCCTGCAAACCAGGAATGGATGGAGTGTTGCTTGTGATAATGAGAGAAAACAGTCGAGAGTGTGCAATGGCAAGAGACCAAATAAACAAGATTTGTTTTGCTGGCGGTGATAAAGGCCATCGCGATGCAGCAATCGATGCTTGGAATTCTGTTGCCAATTGTTATGACATGATTCCATGAATATTGATTTTTCCATTTTTCCTAACGGGCCTATCCGTAGTGATGTAGAAATAGCGGTAGGCAACAGTATCGAAGCTAATGACATTAGGATTTTTTTCGCCGGAAAGAAGATCGATGAAATTACCATCGATTTATTGAACTCCGCTTATTCGCATGATCCGGCTGCCTGCCTTGCCTTTATGTCGCCCATTGCGTTCGCTTTTTTTTTGCCGTTGTGGATGAAGATTTCACTTAATGACTTTGATAAAGCAGACGCGATACCTGAAACTGTCATAGGATATTTTCTCGCGTTAGCGGAGGGAAAGTACCCTGATAAACTATCAGCCATTATGGCTATGTATTCGAGTGCTCAGCTAGGCGTGGTTGCGCTATTTTTGCGCGAAATGAGTTCTCAATATTTTTGTAACTATCCAGTTGATCGCGCGCAAATGGCACTTCTTTTGTATTGGCAAAAATACGATGCTAATAATTCTAAGGGATCGGGTTCGCCTTAAATTTCCGCGTAAAATCCATCAGTAAAAACGGCCCGCATTTGCGGGCCGTTTTCATTTTTTGCGACTTGTCAGCGGTGCTTAAGCGGCCAGGCGTTTTTTCTGCGCCGCGTCCGCCTTGTGCAGTTCAGCATAGGCATGATGCGCGGCCGCTTCGGCTTCGCCGACCTTGATCGGCTGGCCCATGTCCATCAGCACCGAGCCCAGCGCCGACAGGCACAGCATCACGTTCTCCGGTTTGCAGGAATAGCCCATCAGGCCGAAACGCCAGATCTTGCCGGCCAATGGGCCCAGGCCGGCGCCGATTTCGAGATTGAATTCGGTCAGCAGGATCTTGCGCACCTCGGCTTCGCCGCCGGCCGGCAGGCCTGCCGGGACGTACACCGAGTTCATCTGCGGCAGGCGATTGCCTTCCTTCACCACGTACTTCAGCCCCATGGCTTCGAGTCCCGCTTTCAACGCGAGGTGATGGCGGGTATGGCGCGCCCAGGCATTTTCGAGTCCTTCTTCCTTCAGCAGCAGCAGCGATTCATGCAGGGCGAACAGGCCATTGGTGGGCGCGGTGTGATGGTAGGTGCGATTGGTATTGCCCCAGTAATTCAGCACCAGGTTCAGGTCCATGAACCAGCTGTGCACGGTTTCCTTGCGCGTTTTCACGTGCTCGACAAAGCGCTCGGAAAACGACACCGGCGACAGGCCCGGCGTCGACGAGAGGCATTTCTGCGAGCCCGAATAGATGGCATCGACGCCCCATTCGTCGACCAGCACCGGCGTGCCCGCCAGCGAGGTCACCGCATCGACGATATTCAGCGCGCCGTATTTGCTGGAAATCGCGCACAGCGTTTTCGCATCCGACTGGCAGCCGGTGGAGGTCTCGGCGTGCACGAAGCCCAGTACTTTGGTGTCGGGATTTTTCTTGAACGCGTCCTCGATCTTGTTCGGGTCCACCGGCTCGCCCCAGGTGTCTTCGACCACCACGGCCACGCCGCCGGCGCGCTGCACGTTCTCGATCATGCGTCCGCCGAACACGCCGTTGCGGCCGATGATCACCTTGTCGCCGGGCGAAATGGCATTGACGAAACAGGTTTCCATGCCCACTGAGCCGGGCCCGGATACCGGGAAGGTCAGGGCGTTATCGGTCTGGTAGGCGTAGCGCAGCAGGGTTTTCAGCTCTTCCATCATCTCGACAAAAATCGGGTCGAGATAGCCGATTGCCGGCAGCGACATCTGCGCCAGCACGCGCGGGTTGATTTCCGAGGGGCCGGGGCCCATCAAGGTACGCTGCGGCGGGTGGAATGAATGGATTTTTTTGGAAGTGGCGACTTGCTTGAGCGGGGCTTTCATGGGAATCCTTTGTTGGGCGGCGAGCCTGGCCTGCTGGCAATTTGGGCAGGTTGCGGGCGGCTTATGGCGGTGGTTTGCCGATGCGCCGGGCCGGCCGGGTTCAGCTAAACGCTATTGGGTGGGTCGATTGCGCCCGGCTAACTTAACGGGCGAATCTTGCGGCGACAGGTTGCAGGGTCAACCTCGTCCCGGAGTGTGGCGCAGGGCGCGCTTTGTGGGCGAGCGTAGACCGAACGGGATGTCATGGAAGCTAGCGGTAGCAGGCATGGAACCATTATAACCCAGCCCTCCGCGGGGCTTGATACCGCAAATTCTGCATTTCGTCGGTCCCGGCTTTCCCGTCCCGCGCCGCAAGCCGCAAAGTGGCGGAATTGCTGCACCGCCTATTTCCCGACCCCGGAGGATTCATGTTCAACCCCAAGCTATCCCGTCCGCTGATTTTTGTCCTGGTCCTGCTGGCCATCATCCTAGTTCTGGCCCTGGTGCTGGCGACCGGTCACCAGACCGGCGCGTTCAGCGGCAATCTGGTGCTGTTCGACGAGGACCTGTCCGATTCCGTGCTGGGCTGGGCCATCGCCATTCCCATCCTGATCCTGGCGTTCACCTTGGTAGTCGTGGTGCTGACCGGCGCCGGGGTCATCGTCGCTGGCGCCCTGGCGCTGGCCCTGGTGGCCGTGCTCCTGTGCGCGATCTTCGCGATCCTGATGGCGGTACTGCCCTTCGCGGCCTTCCTGGCGGTGCCGATCCTGGTGGTGGTCGGGTTGGTGAAGCTGCTCAGCAATCGCAAGCGCTCGCAGGCAGGTTAGCGGAACTTGATGATCTGCGCCTGCAATTGGCCGAAATCGGGCTCGGCATAGGTTTCCGGATCAAAGGCCTTGTCACCCTCGCTGGATGCGCTGCCGTCGGCGCGCACATTGGCGAAGTCGAACAGATTGCGGTCGAGCAGATGCGAGGGCGAGGCATTTTGCAGGGCGCGGAAGATGTTCTCGATGCGTCCCGGAAACTGTTTTTCCCAGTCGCGCAGCATCATTTTCACCTGCTGGCGCTGCAGATTGTCCTGCGAGCCGCAGAGATCGCAGGGGATGATCGGAAACTGCTTGACCTCGGCATAAGCCTCGAGATCGCGTTCCTCGGCATAGGCCAGCGGTCGAATTACCACATGCCGGCCATCGTCGGAGACCAGCTTGGGCGGCATCGATTTCAGCTTGCCGCCGAAAAAGGCGTTGAGGAAAAACGTTTGCAGCATATCGTCGCGATGATGGCCGAGCGCGATCTTGGTGGCGCCGATTTCGCCGGCGACGCGGTAAATCACCCCGCGCCGCAGTCGCGAACACAGCGAGCACATGGTCTTGCCCTCGGGAATCACGCGCTTCACGGTCGAGTAAGTGTCCTGCTCCTCGATGCGGAAGGGCACGCCGAGTGAAGTCAGATAATCCGGCAGCACCTGGGCCGGGTAGCCGGGATGCTTCTGGTCGAGATTGAAGGCGAACAATTCGAACGGCACCGGCGATTTTTCGCGCAGGCCCAGCAGCACATCAAGCAGGGCATAGCTGTCCTTGCCGCCCGACAGGCACACCATCACCTTGTCGTGGGCCTCGATCATATTGAAATCGGCAATGGCCTGACCCACTTGCCGGCGCAGGCGCTTGGCGAGTTTGTTGGCTTCGTATTGCTGTTTCTGCGTGAGGGTATCCATGTTTACAGCGCTATTTCCCGTCCGCCGTCCACCGCCAGAATTTGCCCGGTCACATAGGGCGCATCCAGCATCAGGTACTTGACCGCGCCGGCGATATCGTCGGCGCTGCCGACGCGTTTCAGCGGCGTTTGCTGAACGATACGCTCGCGCTCGGCGGCTGGATAGGCATTCGGATCGCCGTGCCCGATCTCGGGCCACATGATGGCGCCGGGGGACACGCCGTTAACCCGCACTTCCGGTCCCAGATCCAGGGCCAGCGCACGGGTGAGGCCGGCGAGACCGGCCTTGCTCACGTTGTAAACCACGAAATCCGGCAGCGGCCGCTCGGCATGGATGTCGACGATATTGACGATGCTGCCCTTGCTGGCACGCAGATAGGGCGCGGCCGCCTGCGACAGGAACAGCGGTGCCTTGAGGTTGGAGCCCATCAATTCCTGCCAGTCGTCCTCGCCGATTTTCGCCAGCGGCGTGGCGTGGAATGAAGAGGCATTATTGACCAGGCCATCGAGCCGGCCGAAGCAGGCATGCGCCTGATCGACCAGTCCTTTGAGCGTGTGGCTGGCGCGCAAATCGCCCTGCACCACGGCGGCCGATTGCGCACGGACCTCATTCAGCGCAGACGCCAGCGCATCGGCCTCGGCACGCGAGCGATTGCAGTGGATGATCACATTGGCGCCGGCCGCATGCAGCGTCCTGGCGATGGTGGCGCCCACGCGTTTGGCGCTGCCGGTAATGAGGATGGCCGGCGCAGTCGGGGTGATGGGGGACTGCATGCTATATTCACTTTCGATTTTCCGGCGTCACCATAGACGCCGGCAAGACCGGCATTTTAGCCCAGCCCCTGCATAACCGCCCGCTTTTCATCCCAGCGACCGCCTTGAAAACCCCACTGAATTCGCGCGAATTCGCGCAGCTTCCCGTCCCCGACGCCGATGCCATGGCCCATTCGCAGGCCTGCGCGGCGATGATCCGCGCCGAAATCACCGGAGCGGACGGCTGGATTTCATTTGCGCGTTTCATGGAGCTGGCCCTGTACGCGCCCGGCCTCGGCTATTACGCGGCCGGCGCCCGCAAGTTCGGCGCGGCCGGGGATTTCATCACCGCGCCGGAAATCTCCGCCATGTTCGGCCAGTGCATGGCGCGCGCCATCGCCGACACCCTCCGCGCCACGAACGGCGATGTGCTGGAGCTCGGTCCCGGTTCCGGCAAGCTGGCCGGCGATGTATTGCGCGAACTCGATACGCTCGGCGTCTTGCCCAGGCGATATCTGCTACTGGAAGTCAGCGCCGATTTGCGCGAACGCCAGCAACAGGCCTTGTCGCAATTGCCCGCCCATCTTGCATCCCGGGCGCAATGGATCGACGCCTTGCCGGAACACTTCGATGGCGCCGTGATTGCCAATGAAGTGCTCGACGTGGTGCCGGTGCATTTGGTGACTTTCCTGGGGGGCTGGATTTTCGAGCGCGGCGTGGTGGTCGATGAAAACGGGCAATTCAAATGGCGCGATGTGCCGGCCCTGCCGAAAGAACTGGTCGCGCCGGTGGCGCGTATACAGGCCGGCTTCGACAACAATATGCCGCCGGATGGTTATTTGACCGAGGTCGCGCCGGCGGTGGACGGCCTGGTAAAAAGCCTTGCCCGGATGCTGCGTCGCGGCAGCCTGCTGCTGATCGATTACGGCTTTCGCCGCGCCGAGTTTTATCACCCCGGCCGCGCAACCGGCACCCTGATGTGCCATTACCGCCACTATGCGCACACCGATCCGTTTTACCTTCCCGGCTTGCAGGACATCACTGCCCATGTGGATTTCAGCAGCGTGGCCGAGGCGGCCCTGGCGGAAGGTCTGGAGTTGATCGGTTACACTTCGCAGGCACAGTTTTTATTGCAGGCCGGTATCACCGAGCTGATGGCGCGGCACGACCCCGCCAATGCCGGGTCGTATTTGCCGATCACCAATCAGGCGCAGCGACTGCTGTCCCCGGCGGAAATGGGAGAGTTTTTCAAGGTCATCGGATTTTCCCGGGGCGAGGCGTCGGTCCCCGCGCTGGCGACGGCGCGTCCGCTGCCGCTTTAGCCCTCAGTCACAGCACCTTGTATCCGCAGCCGCTAAACTTCACGCTACACTTGATTCGATAAATCCAAGCGCTGGTTTCAAAAAACCGTATCCAGGGAGTATTCAGCATGCCGCAATTGATCGGAGTACCACGCGAAGTTTTCCCCGGTGAAAAACGCGTTGCGACCGTTCCCGAAGTCGTCGAGAAACTCATCAAGCTGGGCTTCGCCGTTGCGGTGGAATCCGGCGCCGGCGACGCCGCGAATGTCGGCGACGACGACTATCGCGCGGCAGGCGCCACCATCATCGAGGGCGCCGCCAATGTCTGGGCCAGGGCCGATATCATTTTCAAGGTGCGTGCGCCGAGCGCGGACGAAGTTGCGCTGATCCGCGAGGGCAGCACCCTGGTGAGTTTCATCTGGCCGGCGCAGAACCCGGAGCTGATGCAACAGCTCGCCGCCAAAAAAATCACCGTGCTGGCGATGGACAGCGTGCCGCGCATCTCGCGCGCGCAAAAGCTGGACGCCCTCTCATCGATGGCCAATATCGGCGGCTATCGCGCGGTAATCGAAGCCGCGCATCATTTCGGCCGCTTTTTTACCGGGCAGATCACGGCCGCCGGCAAGGTGCCGCCGGCCAAGGTGTTCGTGATCGGCGCCGGGGTTGCCGGCCTCGCCGCGATCGGCGCCGCCGCCGGACTGGGCGCGATTGTGCGCGCCAACGATACCCGCCCCGAAGTGGCCGACCAGATCCGTTCGCTCGGCGGTGAATTCGTGCCGGTGGAATATACCGAGGAAGGCACCGGCGTCGGCGGCTATGCCAAGGTGATGAGCGAAGGCTTCCAGAAGGCGCAGCGCGAAACCTTTGCCAGACAGGCCAGGGAAGTCGACATCATCATCACTACCGCCCTGATCCCCGGCAAGCCTGCGCCCAAGCTGATCACCGCCGAGATGGTGCAGTCGATGAAGCCCGGCAGCATCATCGTCGACATGGCCGCCGAGCAGGGCGGCAATTGCGAACTGACCGAGCCGGGCAAGGTGGTGGTGAAGTACGGCGTGACCATCATCGGTTATGCCGATTTGCCGAGCCGCCTGCCCAAGCAGGCCAGCACGCTGTACGGCACCAATCTGTTCCGCCTGGCCGAGGAATTGTGCAAGGCCAAGGACGGCGTGTTCAACGTCAATATGGACGACGAAGTCATCCGCGGCACGACCGTGATCAAGGAAGGCAATATCACCTGGCCGCCGCCGCCGCCCAAATTGTCGGCGGCCCCTGTGGCGGCCAAGCCCGCAGCAGCGGTGGCTGCGCCCGCCGCCAAGAAGGGCCATGGCCATGGCGGCAGCGCGCCGATGGCGGGCAACAAGCTCGCCATCATGTTTGCCGTTGCGGCGCTCCTGTTCTGGTTCGTCGGCGCCAACGCGCCGGCCGCTTTCCTCGGCCATTTCACGGTGTTCGTGCTGGCCTGCTTTGTCGGCTATATGGTGGTGTGGAATGTGACGCCCTCGCTGCACACGCCGCTGATGAGCGTGACCAATGCGATCAGCAGCATCATCATCATCGGCGCCCTGGTGCAGATCGCGCCGCCGCTGTTGGCGAGCGCCGGTTTGTCGCGGCCGGATGAGGCGATCCGCTGGCTGGCGCTGGTGGGCATTGCGCTCACCGCCATCAATATGTTCGGCGGCTTCGCCGTCACCCAGCGCATGCTGGGCATGTTCCGCAAATAAGGGAGACGCTCCATGTCAGCAAGTTTGGTAACGGTCTCCTATATCGGCGCGACCATTCTCTTCATCCTGAGTCTGGGCGGCCTTTCCAGTCCGGAAAGTTCGCGCCGCGGCAATCTGTACGGCATGATCGGCATGACCATCGCGGTGCTGGCCACCGTGCTCGGCCCGCGCGTCACCGTCGCCGGGATCCCCTGGATCATCGGCGCCATGCTGGTCGGCGGCAGCATCGGCCTCTACCTGGCGCGCAGCGTGCAGATGACGCAGATGCCGGAACTGGTCGCCTTCATGCACAGCATGGTCGGCTTGGCCGCGGTGGTCGTCGGTTATGCGAGCTATGTCGACCCGACCTCGACGCTGAACATCACCCCGACCGAAAAAGCCATTCATGAAATCGAGGTGTACATCGGCGTGTTCATCGGCGCGGTGACACTGTCGGGTTCGGTGATCGCCTTCGGCAAACTGTCGGGCAAGATCGGCGGCAAGCCGCTGCTGTTGCCGGCGCGGCACTGGATGAATTTGATTGCCTTGCTGGTGGTGCTCTGGTTCGGGCGCGAATTCCTGCATGCCGAAACCGTGCAGCAGGGCATGACGCCCCTGATCGTGATGACGGTGCTGGCGCTGTTGTTCGGCATCCATATGGTGATGGCCATCGGCGGCGCCGATATGCCGGTGGTGGTGTCGATGCTCAACAGCTATTCGGGCTGGGCGGCGGCGGCAACCGGCTTCATGCTGTCGAACGATTTGCTGATCGTCACCGGCGCCCTGGTCGGATCGAGCGGCGCAATTCTGTCCTACATCATGTGCCAGGCGATGAACCGCAACTTCATCAGCGTGATCGCCGGCGGCTTCGGTTCCGGCGCGCCCAAGGCCACCGCCAGCGGTGCCGCTGCCCCGGCCGGTGAAGTGGTGGCTGTCAGCGCGGTGGAGACTGCCGATTTGCTGCGCGATGCCAAGAACGTGATCATCGTCCCCGGTTACGGCATGGCGGTGGCGCAGGCCCAGCACACGGTGTATGAAATTACCAAATTCCTGCGCGACAAAGGCGTCAATGTGCGCTTCGGCATTCATCCCGTGGCCGGCCGCATGCCCGGCCATATGAATGTGCTGCTGGCCGAAGCCAAGGTGCCCTACGACATCGTGATGGAAATGGACGAGATCAACGCGGACTTCCCCGACACCGATGTGACCATGGTCATCGGCGCCAACGACATCGTCAACCCCAGCGCACAGGAAGACCCGAGCAGCCCCATCGCCGGCATGCCGGTGCTGGAAGTGTGGAAGGCCAAGACCTCGATCGTGATGAAGCGCAGCATGGCTTCGGGCTATGCGGGCGTCGACAATCCGCTGTTCTACAAGGAGAACAATCGCATGCTGTTCGGCGATGCCAAGAAAATGCTGGACGAAGTGTTGACGGCGTTGAAGGCCTGATTCTTTTCTTCGTCGGCCAGAAAGAAAAATCGGATCCGCGCGCAAGCCCGGGTCCGATTTTTTTGGGCGGAAATTACGTAGATCGCCATTTGGAGCGGTGTTTGAAGCATTTTTACTCCAAACGCCGCGCCAGTGCTGGAGTTTGCTTTTGTAATAGGCGGGCTCAGGATTAGGCAATAGGCAAGGCCTGACCCTGACACTCTGATGAATTGGTCATGGATGCACCTTCTCGTGCCGTTCCAGCATTAGAACGAACTGTGAAATTCGCCTCGCGCGCGTTTCGGCTTTCTTGGCAGTTTGAATCCTGAACAGAACAGCGTACCGATTCCGACTGTCGAGCGTTCCGAAGAACGCTTTAGCCCGCGCATTGCCATCCAGCGCAGATTGAAAATCGTTTGGTACGGTTGCTTTGCTGGATGAGTCATACGCAGCATCCCATCGCCCATCGAGCTTCGCACGCTCAATTTCTTTGAGCCCGGCGGGTTTCATTTTCTTTGATTTGATCAGGGCAAGCGCTTTATCCCGATTTATTTTCGACCAAACGCTCTTGTCCGAGCGTCGCGTAAATTTCTGGAGCCAGAATTGATCGTTATGCGCTTGCTTTTGCCCATCTATCCAGCCAAAGCAAAGAGCAATTTCGATGGCTTCATCGTATGAAACTGACGACACATCAGCGCCCTTCTTTGCGAGCTGTAGCCATACCCCAGGCGATGAGGTGTGATTTTCATTTAGCCAGGCAGTCCAGTCTTGTTGCTGCTGAAAGTGATGAATCCGCAACTCTGTAAGGGACTTTGATTGAGGCTTCATTCTTGATTCCAACTGAGGTAGATAGACGCCCAACGTTCGAAATCACCGGCGATGCCGCCTAGCGTCAGCGTCCGAGTGCATTGATTGGTTAGGCCTTGCAGTAAGGGCTTGGGAGTCCAGGCTATTCTCTTGTTAATTTTACCCTGCCGAAAGGTATAGCCTTACCGTTCTGGACGTTATCCAATTGCCAAGACCAAGAATTATTGGACTTGTCGTATGAGAAAGTGTTGTTGAAGGAAATGCTTCCGTCTCGTTCTCGGAAAAGGAAGGGGATCGCATCGCCACTTCGCTTGCCATGAGCGATAGCTTGAGCCGTAAGGCCTCCGCCTCCAGTAGAGTCGAGCCAAAGACATTGATATTCCAAGGCAACTTCATCCCAGCCAATGAGGACAACTGCTTCGTATTGAGGCTGCCCTTTGTCGTTCTTCTCGCGAGAAATTTCATGAATGCGTAGGTACTGATGGTTTAAAAACCACTCCGTAACTACATCGTGTGTAGTTTGTTTTCCGGCGATCGTTCCACGGAGCACCCACTTCCCCACCAGGTGCTCAAGGAGAGGATCGTTAATTGGTGCTGCCTCACAAATAGCGGAACAAGCCATAAAACAGAAAACAAGGATGGAAACCAGAGTATGTCGCATTGTTGGATCCTCAAGCGTGCTGCGGTGGGCAAGGCCTAGCGTCTGACTTAAGCGGACCGCCGAAGGCGGGTCCGCTTGAAGTGAGTTCTAAGTGAGTTTTAGGAGTCGAGCTGGAATTGTTTTCAACAAAAAGGCATTTCCACTCGGACCTTGGGTCTACTTCTATACAGACAGCCGATTTCTTAAGCGGGAACAAGCACCGTCACCTGCGTACGCCTCAGCAGTTTCCTGGAATCGCTGTCGAAGGTAATCAGGTGTTCACCGAGGTGAATCACTGCCGCCGCGAGCCACGAGTACATCATGGGGTCGGGTTGGAATTATTGCATTTAAAAATTTCTACTTGGCTCTCGGGCCTACGACCGCTAAAGCCCGCGCACATCCTCAAATTTGGCCAGTCCTTTGTCGAAGCTGCCGAGAGGCAAATGGCCTGCCTTGCGCGCAATCTCCAGCACCAGGCAATCTGAAAAACCGAGAGAAGGGCGTGCGCGAAATTTCTCCAGGGCCAATTCGACAACGTCGGCGTCCTGCAGGGTCAATTGCCGATGACTGAGCAATAGTTCGATCGCCTTTGCGATCTGTATCGGTTTGCGCAAGTAGACTGCATCCAGCACCCACAAAGTCTCTGCTAGCACCAGATGCGAAACCCATGCTCCGCTTGCGATGAACTTCTCGGCGGCAGCGGCCCGGGCGGCATCGTCTCGCACCAGCAGCCGCACCAGCAGATTGGTATCAACGGCGCGCATGTTTTTTGCGGACGTGCTCCCTGATCCCGTCTTTCACGCTGGCGGTCGATACTTTCGTCGCCCCTTTATCGTCGAACAGGGCCGCGTGAATATCCGTCGAGCTATGGCGTCCGGCCCGGCGAACGACGATATGATCGTTGCTCTCGTCCCATTCGAGGATGGAACCGGGACCCACGCCGAGTTTCTTGCGCACTTCGGCGGGTACGGAAATCTGTCCTTGCGCGGTAATTTTGGATTGGGCGATGATCATGGCAAAACATTACCACGGTAATTATAGGGGGTCAAGCGTGGTTTGATCGATTGTGAATGCCGGCGCCAGCGTCTGTTCAAAGCAAAATTCGCCTCCGTTGCTATCAAGCTGACGGAAACATTGGGGGGACGAAAGACGACCCGCGATTACAGGTTCTGCGCCTTGAACTTCTTGCGCATGCTGATGTTCCCGCCCGACACCATGAACACCCCGTCGCCGCGATAGTGCAGCGTCTGCGCGTACTTCGGCGAGGCGGCGACATGCCGACACCGTCCAGTGCGATCAGGCCGTCACACGGTCGCCGGACAGATCAAAACCGTCCACAAATGAAAGGAAGCGACTGGCGGCCGGATTGGTGGTGGATGTAAGGTAAACCAGGGTAAGCGGGGCCACCAGTTGTGCGGCTTCTTTCGGTCGAAAGTAGGCGACGTCTCCGGCGTGAATGTCGCGCATGGATTCCGGCACGGCGGATACGCCTATGCCGGCGGCGACGAGCGCGACATTGGTCAGCATGTTTTCCACCTCGGCGGCGATTTTCGGCGTGAAGCCGGCGCGGTGACAGGCCGAGATCAGGTCCGCGTACATGCCGGGGGCGCCTGGACGGCGCGTGAGGATAAAGGCCTCGCCTTTCAGGTCCCGTAGTGAAAGCAGGCCGGTCTGGCCTTTCTTTCCCTTGCCGGCGGCGCGCGCCAAACGGTGCGTGGCGGGCAGCACCAGCATCATCGGCTCATTCAACAGCACACGAAAGCCGACGCCGTCCGGTCGCGATACGGGCTTGCGCACCGTGCCGATATCGACAGAGCCGTCGGCCACCGATTGGATGAGCTTGGCGGCGCTACCCTCCTGAAATTCCAGTTCCACGTCCGGGTAGGCGAGGCGAAAGCCACGGATCAAACGGGGCGCCAAACTGTGGGTGATGGCGGAAGAAGTGAATCCAAGGGAAAGTTTCCCCATTTTCCCGTGCGCCGCGCTGCTCGCACGCTGGCCGGCGCGCTTCACGCCGGCAAGGATGGCCGTGGCCTCGTCCAGAAATACGCGGCCTCCCGCAGTTAACTCCACGCCCTTGGGCACGCGTTTAAACAAGGCGAACCCGAGCTCCTTTTCCAGCATGCGGATTTGCTGGCTAAGCGGCGGCTGCTGAATCCCCAGCCGCGCGGCCGCGAGAGTAAAAGTCCGCGCCTCGGCAACGGCGACAAAGTAACGCAAGTGTCGCAACTCCATCCTGCCTCCCCGATTAACACATACATATTAAGTATATATAACTGCGAATCAATATATTTGACCATCGTACGACGGGTGGCTTATGTTTGCAGCCGCGATGGGCGCTAACGCATCAACGGCGTCTCGATACATCGCGGCCGGCACAACGCCGGCAGGCAACCATAAAAAAATGACAGCGAGGAGAAATACCATGAAGTCCATGATCCGGACGATGGCCGGCGTGTTGTTGTTGCTCCATGCCGGCGCAATGTACGCGCAAGCGCAGACAAGAGAAAGACCGGAAAGGGCGGCCCGGTCGAGTCACGACAATTTCTACTGGCTGGGCGAAATCAACAAGACTTCAACGGTGATGGTGACCGAGCAAGGCATCGTACCCAAGGCGCTGGCCGCGACGATAGCGCGAGGCGTCGCGCACGTCATCGAAGACGGCAAGAAGCCGGGGGCGCCCCGCCCCGGGGACTACCTGCAATACGAACCGCTCATCATTGCCTATGCGGGGCCGGATGCGACGCGCATGCATTCGGGGCGCAGCCGCCAGGACATCCTCGCCACGACGCGGCGCGCCATGCTGCGGGAACGCGTGCTGGATCTCGCGGATGCGATGGACGCCGCGCGCGGCAAGCTGCTCGACCTCGCCGGCAAGAATCTCAACACCATTGTTCCCGCATACACCAATGGCGTCCAGGCGCAGCCCACCACCTATGCCCACTATCTCGGCGCATTCGCCGCCGCCTTCGAGCGCGACGCCGAGCGCCTGCGGCAGGCCTATGCCCGGCTGAATTTATGCCCGCTCGGCGCGGCGGCGCTGGGGACTTCGAGTTTCGCGGTGAACCGGCCGCGGCTCGCGGAACTTCTGGGATTCGACGGCGTGGTGCAAAACTCCTACGACGCGGCCCAGTTGTCGACCATCGACATCGGCGCGGAACTGGTCTCGCTCGCCGGCAATTCGGCGCTCACCATCGGCGCGTTCGTCCAGGATATTCATACGCAGTACCACCAGACCTCGCCGTGGCTGCTGCTGCAGGAGGGCGAACTGACCGGCACCAGCAGCATCATGCCGCAGAAGCGAAATCCTTATGGACTGAACACGCTGCGGTTGCAGGCCAGTGCCGTCGTCGGCGCGGCGACGACGTACATGATCGAGGCGCACAACGTGCCCCCCGGCATGCCCGACTACAAGCGCGAGCAATCGCAGAAAACCGTCGAGGATGCGGTGCTCATGTTTCGCCAGCTCGGCCAATTGCTCGACAGCCTGGTCGTCAACGCACCGCGCGCGCTGGCGGAAGTGAACGCCGATTATTCGACGACCACGGAACTGGCCGATGTGCTGCAACGCGAGGCCGACGTACCTTTCCGGATCGGACATCATTTCGCCTCGGAGCTGGTGAATTTTTGCCGCGGCAACGGCTTGAAGCCCGCCGAGATCCGCTTCCGGGACGTGGTGCGCATCTACGCCGAAGCGGGCGCACTGTACGGCCAGGCGGGCGCCAAATTTCCGCTAACCGAAAAGCGCTTTCGGGAATCGCTTTCGCCGGAGGGAATGATTGCCGCCAGCAAGGGCCTCGGCGGCCCCCAGTTATCCGAAGTGCAGCGAATGCTCGCCGAGGCAAACCGGCAGCTGGCCGGTGACGGCGGGTGGACAAGAGCCGCAAGAAAGAGACAGACGGATTCCCAGGCCAATCTGGACAAGGCCTTTTCCGAGCTTATGGCAAGCCAATAACCCGTTCGGCGCGACCTTCGCCGACGACCCGTGAACAGCGGGCGCCGGCGCGGCGCGATGCATTGATCGCAGACAAAAAAATTTTACGAGGAGAAACCACATGTCGAGCAAATCATTCCAGCCGGCGCACGCCGCGCTGCTGTGCGCAGCCGTCCTTGCCGGAACCCCGGCGCTTGCCGCCGAGGGGCCAATCACCCTTTACGCCAACCTGTACGTGGACTTCGAGAGCGTCAAGGCGGCGGGATCGGCCCTCAGCCGCAACGACCTGCCGCCCCGCAACCGCGTCAGCAGTAATTCGTCCTACCTCGGCTTCCGCGGCAGCGAAGCGCTGGGCAACGGCTACTCGGCGTGGTTTCAAGTGGAGAACTCGGTGCGCCCCGATTCGCCCCAGACCGGCGACACCTTCGCCAGCCGCAACAGCGCGGTCGCGCTGAAAGGTGATTGGGGTGACGTGCTCCTGGGCCAATGGGACAGTCCGTACAAGAGCGCCACCTCGCGCCTGGATCCGTTCGGCAACACCAGCATCGCCGGCTATTCCAACATCGTCGCCGGCAATAGCACGTCCACGTTTGCGAACGCGGCGACCCGACAGTCATTCGATCGCCGCCAGCGCAACATCGTCCAATACTGGAGCCCGGAGGGAAACAGCATTTCCATGCGCCTGGCCTATAGCGCCAACGAGGAGCGGGGATCGTGCACGGTCGCCTGCAATCCCAGTCTCTATTCGGCGTCGATTTCCTATCGCGCCGGCCCCCTGTACCTGGTGGCGGCGGGCGAGCGCCATAACGAATACGCCAACATCGCCGCCACAACCACCCGCGATACCGGCGCCAAGGTCGCCGCCGGATACGCGATCGACAGCCACAACAACCTCAGCGTGCTGTGGGAAACCATCAAGTACCAGGGGAATATCGCCGCGACCGGACTGCCCAAGACGTTCACCGCCGGGACCGCCTCGGAAGTCAGGCTGAAAACGTATTTTCTTGCGTACAAGGGCGATTTCGGCCGGCATAACGTGCGCCTGAGCTACGGCCAGAACAAGAATCTGGAACTCGACCGCGGCAGCGCACCCGATACCGGCGCGCGCTTCTGGGCGGCCGGCTATGGTTACGAGTTTTCCAAACAGGTTGAGGTGACGGTCTTTTACAGCACCATCGCCAACCAGGCCAAGTCGCGCAACGACTTCGCGGTCAACGGCATTCTAGGCGGCGCAGTCAACAACGGCGCCAGCCCCAAGGGTCTCGCGTTGGGAATGAAGTACCGGTTTTAGCCAGGCCTGGGGGCGGGTGGAATTGTTTCAACAAAAAATTTCCACACGACCCTCAGGCCCAAGACCACTAAAGCCCGCGCACATCGTCAAATTTGGCCGGGCCTTTGTCGAAGCTGCCGAGAGACAAATGGCCCGCCTTGCGCGCAAGCTCCAGCACCAGGCCATCTGAAAAACCGAGGGAAGGGCGTGCGCGAAATTTCTCCAGGGCCGATTCGGCAACGTCGGCGTCCTGGAGGGTCAATTGCCGATGACTGAGCAATAGTTCGATCGCTTTCGCGATCGGCGACCCTTTCAAGCCGACGGATATATTGGGGGACGAAAGACGACCCGCGATTACAGGTTCTGCGCCTTGAACTTCTTGCGCATGCTGATGTTTCCGCCCGACACCATGAACACCCCGTCGCCGCGATAGTGCAGCGTCTGCGGGTACTTTGGCGACATTGCGACATGCGCCTTGACGACTTCCCAGATGAACAGACTGTGCTTGGCAATTTGGCTGGCATCGGCCAGGCGGCATTCGAAGTTGGCGTAGCACTCCTTGATCAAGGGCGCATCGACCTTGTCGCCGGCGACGGCGGTGAGTCCGAACTTGTCGAATTTGTCCACCTTGGCGCCGCTGCAATTGCCGATGCCGACCACTTCATTCCCGAGATCGGTGGTGGGAAGGTTGATCACGCATTGCCTGCTCTTGCGCAGCATCTCGAAGCTGTGATTGCCGTTCCAGATAAAACAGCCGAACAGGGCGGGAGAGAAGCCCATCATCATGTGCCAGCCCATCGTCATGATATTGGTCCGGCCTTTCCACGCTGAGCTTACGAGCACGATCGGTCCCGGCTCCAGATAGCGGCGGATTTCGGCCAGCGGGAAGTCTTGCTTGCGAAATGTTTTCATGTGCGCCCGCCTTGAATGGAAAGCCTCGACAAGGGCGATGTTACGCAATTGCGGTGCAGTCAATAAACGTGTCGCCCCGGCTTATTGGAGAAACTGCGCCGAGGCGACAGCGTTTTTCAAGACTTGAGCAGTACTGAAACACGCAGAACGCCAATCGGCGCGCCTTCCGGGGCAAAAATGCTCCAAACGGCAATAGGGACGGGCACTTTCGAATTTCGTTCGTGTTCGCCAGACTTGCCGACTTCATTGCGAGCGAAGTCATTGTGCGTCATTACCTCGGGGGTGCTCGCCGAGTTTTGCGCTCATGATCGTCTCCGGTCCTTTGCGGATGGCTGCCTGGCCCTGCCTTGCCTGACGCTGGTGCGTGACGTCGAGAACAGCTCCGTCTTCGCGCGATTGAAATGCGCCACCAACAGATCGATGAACAGCCGGGTGCGCACCGGCAGGAAGCGGCGCGAGGCGAACACGATCTGGATCGGCGCGCTGTCGCTTGTCCACCCCTTCAGTACCTCGACCAGGCGGCCGTCGGCCAGCTCGGGCGCCACGTCCCAGATCGAGCGGCGCACCAGGCCCAGGCCGGCTAACGCCCAATCGTGCGCCTGCTCGCCGTTGTCGGTGACGAACTTGCCGCGCACGCGAACGGTGGTCACCGGATCGGCCGGCTTGCGCGCCGGACGAAAGCTCCAGTCGGCATGCGGCGAAGCGGTGCGGCTCATGACGATGCAGTCGTGCTCGGCGAGCTGGGACGGCGCTTGGGGCTGCCCACGGCGCATCAAGTAGCCGGGCGCCGCACAGATGATGCGGCGGTTATCGGCGAGCGGCCGGACCACCAGCCGCGAGTCATCGGCGCCGCCGATGCGCACCGCACAGTCGAAGCCCCCCTCGACCACATCCACCAGCGCATCCGACAGCGACAAGTGGACGGCCAGGTTCGGATGGCTGGCGGCGAACTGGGCGATGGCCGGCCCAATCCAGCGGCGCCCGAGCGCGACGGGCGATGATACGCGCAGCACGCCGCGCGCCTCGTTTCGGCCCTGGCCGATTGCGGCTTCGGCGTCTTCCACCTCGGCAAGGATGGCCTGGCAGCGCTCGAAATAAATTGCGCCCTCGTCGGTGAGCGCCAGCCGGCGCGAGGTGCGCTGCACCAGGCGGACGCCGAGATCGGCCTCCAGCCGCGCGAGCCGCTTGCTCCCCACTGCCGGCGAGAATCCAAGCTCGCGACCGGCGGCGGAGAGACTGCCCGTCGTCACGGCGTAAACAAACAGCTTCATGTCGGAGAGGTCGGTCATAGAGACTCCTGACGGCGGGGTTGCATCGGCCGGATCGAATTTATCTTCAACTATTTGGAACAGTTTGTTATGCGGAAATGTGTATTTTAATCCATATCAGAAAAGACGAAAGTATCGTCATTGAACCGAACTGTCCGAAGAATCCGATGCCATCCCTCTCAACCCAGCCGCGCCCGCTGCCACGCCTCGATCACATCCTGCTCATTGCCGAGGACGCACAACCAACGCTGCGCTTTCTTCTCGATGTCATGGGTCTGCGCATTGGCAGCCGCCCCCCGTTCCGCTTCGAGGGTTGGTGGCTGTACGCGGGCGCGCAGGCGGTGGTGCACCTGGTCGAACGCCCACGTGCGAACGAGCGCCCCGGCGCCGGCCCCGCGGTGCAACCTTCAATGCAAGCCGCCGCATGCATGGTCGATCACATCGCCTTCCGTCTTGCCGATGCGGATGCCGTCCGCAATCGACTTGCGCTCGGCGGCTGGGCGTATCGCGAGGCGCGTGTGCCCGGGACGGGCGAGCGCCAGTTCTTTGTGCAGGTTCCATTGGGCCCGGCAGTCGAACTCGTGTTCGACGCCGAGCCGCAATCTGTCCCGGTCGCGGACCAAGCGGTTCAATGACGTTCCTTACTTACTTTCTTCCACTCACCCCTTCATCTACTCACGAAAGGCACATCAACATGAATATCCACAAAACACTAGGCAAGGCCATGATCGCTTGCGCCGGCGTCGCCATCGCGGCCGGGGGCCTGTCCGCGGCCGCTCAAGCCATCGAGGCGCTGCCGCAGCCGAAGTCGGTGGTGATCGATCGCTCGATCCCGGCCGCGCAGCGCGAGGCAATGACGCTCGCGGCGCGACGCTACTACGCGTTCTGGAACACCGGCGAGGCGCGCTATGCGCAGGCCGCGCTGGCGCCGGACTTCATGGATCGCAATCTGCCGGCCGGGCGTCCGCAAGGCCCCGACGGCCCGGTGTTTGCGTCGGAGCACTTTCGTGCCGCGGTGCCGGACCTTCGCGCGGAAGTCGAAGAGATGCTCGTCGTCGGCGACCGGGTCGTCGGGCGCCTGCGCTTCAGCGGCCACTTTACCGGCATCTTCGGCAGCGGCGCGGCGGCAAAGCAGGGTGACGGCCGCGCAATCGATTTCATTGCCACCGACATCTACCGCATTCACAACGGCCGCATCGCCGAGAACTGGCATCTCGAAGACAACCTGACGCTGCTGCAACAGCTCGGCGTCGTCGCCCAGTGAAACCGACCAACTGCCAGGGATCATCGACATGAAATCATCAAGACTGCCTCTGCCCATCATCGCGCTCGCGCTGGCCGCGTTCGCCATCGGTACCACCGAGTTCGTCATCATGGGCATCCTGCCCGATGTGGCGCGCGACCTCGGCGTGTCGATCCCGTCGGCCGGCCTGCTCGTCACCGGCTATGCGCTCGGTGTGGCGATCGGCGCGCCGCTGATAGCCGCGCTCACCGTGCGCTGGCCGCGCAAGGCGACGCTGATCGCGCTGATGGGCGTGTTCATCGCCGGCAATCTGCTCTCGGCGTTGGCGCCGGGCTACACCGCGCTGATGGTCGGCCGCATCGTCGCCTCGTTTGCGCATGGCTCCTTCTTCGGTATCGGCGCGGTGGTCGCCGCCGGCCTGGTGGCTTCCAACCGGCGGGCCGCGGCCATCGCCTTGATGTTCACCGGGCTCACGCTGGCGAATGTGCTCGGCGTGCCGCTGGGCACCTTGGTCGGCCAGCAGTTCGGCTGGCGTGCGACATTCTGGGCTGTGGCCGTGCTGGGCGTGATCGCGATGGCGGCCGTGGCGATTCTGGTGCCACGTGCCGCATCGGCCGGGGCGAACCCCGGTAGCGGTGAATGGCGCGTGCTGCGGCATCCCCAAGTGCTGCTGGCGCTGGCGCTTACCATCTTCGGCTTCGGCGGCATCTTCACCGCCTTCACCTACATCACCCCCATGCTGCAGGACCTGGCCGGTTTCTCGCCGCGGGCGGTCACGGCGATCCTGTTCCTGTTTGGCGTCGGGTTGACCCTCGGCAATACGCTGGGCGGCAAGCTCGCCGACTGGAAACCGATACCGTCGATGCTCGGCATCCTCGCGGTGCTGGCCCTGATTGAGGCACTGTTGTCGATAACGATCACGCAGCCCATCGCCGCCGTTGCAACCATATTTGTGTGGGGCATCGCCGCCTTCGCCACCGTGCCCGGTCTGCAGATGCGCGTGGTCGATCAGGCGCGCCAGGCGCCGACGCTGGCTTCCACGCTCAACATCGCTGCATTCAATCTCGGCAACGCCGGCGGCGCCTGGCTGGGCGGCCGCATGATCGAGGCGCAGATGCCGTTGCATACCGTGCCGCTCGGCGCCGCTGCCGTGGCCGTGGTGGCCCTGGGCATCGCCGCCTTCGGCATTCATCTCGAGCGCCGGGTTGCCGCATGCGCCGCAGCGCAACCGGCTTGAGTCGTCGCAGGCGGCAGCAAGCAGCAACAAGGACAGGCACTCTGCGCGTCTGTTTTCGGCCACGCCAATATCCGGAATGACCGTAAACTGTGGCGTCTCCGTACATAGAACCTCCTTCCGGATCATGACCGCCAAAGACGACGCCAAGCGCCCACCCGAGAAAGCACCCGCCGGCAATGAGAGCGGCCTGAAAAAAGGCCTGACCAGCTACGGCGACCGGGGCTTCTCGCTGTTCCTGCGCAAGGCGTTCATCAAGGGCGCCGGCTACACCGATGCCGCGCTCGATCGGCCGGCGATCGGCATCGCCAACACGGGTAGCGCCTACAATCCCTGCCACGGCAACGCGCCGCAGCTCATCGAAGCGGTGAAACGCGGGGTGATGCTGGCGGGCGGCCTGCCGATGGATTTCCCGACCATCTCGATTCACGAGAGCTTCGCCGCGCCGACCAGCATGTATTTGCGCAATCTGATGTCGATGGATACCGAGGAGATGATCCGTGCCCAGCCGATGGATGCGGTGGTGCTGATCGGCGGCTGCGACAAGACGGTGCCGGCGCAATTGATGGGCGCGGCGTCCGCCGGCATTCCCGCCATCCAGTTGATCACTGGCTCGATGCTGACCGGCTCGCATCGCGGCGAACGCGTCGGCGCATGCACCGATTGCCGCCGCTACTGGGCCCGGTTTCGCGCCGGCGAGATCGATGCCGCCGAGACGGCGGACGTCAACAATCAATTGGTGGCCAGTGTGGGCACCTGTTCGGTGATGGGCACCGCCAGCACCATGGCCTGCATTGCCGAGGCGCTGGGCATGACCGTTCCCGGCGGCGCCTCGCCGCCGGCGGTCACCGCCGATCGCATCCGCGTTGCCGAGGAGACCGGCGCGCGCGCGGTGCAGATGGCGCGCGATCGACTCACCATCGACAAGATTCTGACCCCGGCCGCCTTCGAGAACGCGCTGCGCGTGCTGCTCGCCATCGGCGGCTCGACCAATGGCATTGTGCACCTGGCGGCCATCGCGGGACGCGTCGGCCTCGACATCGATTTGCAGGCGCTGGACCGCATGGGCCGCGATACGCCGGTGCTGCTGGACCTCAAGCCGTCCGGCCAGCATTACATGGAAGACTTTCATCACGCGGGCGGTATGGCGACCCTGTTCCGCGCGCTGAAGCCGCTGCTGCATCTGGATGCGCTGACGGTGACGGGGCGCACGCTGGGCGAGGAACTCGAACGGGCCGGGCCGGGTTTTGCGCAGGATGTGGTGCGCACTATCGACAATCCTGTCTATCCGCAGGGCGGCATTGCCGTGCTCCGCGGCAATCTGGCGCCGGGCGGCGCGATCATCAAGCAATCGGCGGCCGACGCGAAACTGATGGAGCATGAAGGCCGTGCCGTGGTCTTCGAGAACGCCGAAGATCTCGCCGCGCGCATCGACCGCGATGATCTCGAGGTCGCCGCCGATGACATTCTGGTGCTGAAGAACATCGGCCCCAAGGGCGCGCCGGGCATGCCCGAGGCGGGATACCTGCCGATTCCCCTCAAGCTCGCGCGCGCCGGCGTCAAGGACATGGTGCGCATTTCCGACGGGCGTATGAGCGGTACGGCCTTCGGCACCATCGTCTTGCATGTGACCCCGGAATCGGCGGTGGGCGGCCCGCTGGCGCAAGTGCGCAATGGCGACCGCATTCGCCTCAGCGTGCGCAACCGCGAGATCAGCCTGCTGGTGCCGGATGATGAACTGGCGCGACGCATGCAGAACAATGTGATCAAGGAACCGACCGCCGAGCGCGGCTATCGCAGGCTGTTCCTGCAAACCGTCATGCAGGCCGACAAGGGCGTCGATTTCGATTTCCTGCGCGCGACGCACATCAAGGGCAAGACACCGCGGGGTTGAAGCGCCGGGGTATCTGCGTTTTTTTTGCGGGGGCCGATTCGCAATTCGGCATCGAGAATAAATTCACGTAGAACGGCATTCGGCGCGCCTTTTCAGGCAAAAATGCCTCGAAACCCCCGCCAATGCTGGACTTTGCATATGCGGCGGAACCTTGTTTGCTGATGTTCGATTGATGTTCCGCTGATGTTTCGTTGAAGCTGCGCTGCAAGCGCCGACAACCAAAATCGATGTGAAGCGTTTATCCCGGTATGAAACGCTTTTTCACATCGCTGATTTTCCTGTTGCTGGCGTCGACGGCCTTTGCCGCGCCGCGCGCCGTCGAGGCGCGCCCGGTCGAGCTGCATCAGTCGCTCAATATGTCGCTCGCGGCGGCGGATACGCAGGGCAAAGTCGTCGCCCTGACGCTGGATGCCTGCGGCGGCGCGTTCGACGAAGATCTGATTCAATTCCTGATCCGGAAAAATATTCAGGCGACCATCTTCGCCACCAAGCGCTGGATCGATCGCAATCCGCGCGGCGTGGCGATGCTGACGGCGCATCCGGATCTGTTCGAAATCGAGGACCACGGCGCCAATCATGTGCCGGCCGTGATCGGCGTGGGGCGTCGCGTGTACGGCATTCCCGGCGAGCCCGATGTCGCCCATCTGGTGAGCGAAGTCAGCGGCGGCGCCGAGGCGGTGGCACAAATCAGCGGCACCGCGCCGCGCTGGTATCGCGGCGCCACCGGCGAATACGATGCGGCCGCCATCGACGTGATCAAATCGCTGGGCTATCAAATCGCCGGCTTTTCATTGAATGCCGACGCCGGCGCCACCCTCAGCCGCCGCGCCATCGTGGCGCGGCTGAAATCAAGCCGCCACGGTGACATCATCATTGCGCATATGAACAAGCCGAACTCGGATACGGCGGAAGGTCTTGCCGAGGGGCTAAGCTGGATGCTGGCGCAGGGGTTTCAATTCGTTACCCTGAATGCGATGAATGTGCACGCACCGGTTTGACTGAACGCCCGCTGCGCGCGGCCGAGCCTCAGTTCAGGGCGCGAGACGCCGTCCCGCCGTCTGCGCCTGCCCCGAGTTGGGCGGGCGCGGCGGACTCAGCGCGGTATTGGTGATGGCAATACCGTTGTCCAGCAACACCCAGGTCAATTTGGAGACGGCGTGATAGGAGCGGGTAAGGCCGCCGCTGTCGGGCACCGGGCATCCTTTCGCCATTTCCAGCGTGATCGATCTGGCCGAGTCGGCATTCGGCTGGCAGCGCCAGTTGCGGCCGTCCTGGATGGCGCAATCGGTAAGTTTGCCCGAGGGCTCGCTGGAACCGACGACCCAGAAAAAAACTTCATTGTGCGGCTTCAGCACGCGATAGCGATAACGTTCGGCGGCAACCAGGTTTCCGGTGCATAGCTCACCCTGCCAGCTGCCTTGCTCGCAGCGTGCGGTGTAAATGGTGCGTTCACCTTGCAGGGTCACCGTATCGGTCGCCCATACCAGTGCGCAAAACACGGCCAATGCCACGGCCAGTATCGATAAATTTCGAAACACGCCAACTCCTCCGAATATGCTTTTTTGCTTTTATGATCTTGATTCTATACGACAAGGCGCGCTAGCGCGAGGAGCCGGCCAATTCGCCCGAATCGCGTCCGGCGAGGGGAGTGCCGCAATGCCATATCGCCTTATCGTTTTATCGCTTTATCGACCAGCATGGCGGATTACTTGAGAAAAGCAAACGGCCCGCAATTTGCGGGCCGTTTGCAGATATTGCCGGATCGATGGCGTGACAGTTTTATTTCGCCGCCGCAATCGGCGTCAACAGATCGGGCGCACCATCGACGCGCACCAGTTTCGGATACTTCGGTCCCTCGATGTAATTGATCTTCACCGTCGAGTAGTAATCCTGGTTATGCACCAGCAGCTCGATCGGCGTTTTGTCCTTTTGCGCGCGGCTCAGCGCGGCCACCAGTTGTTCGCCATCGAAGCCTTCGCCGTTGACGGCGACGATCTTCAGGCCCGGCGCCATGCCGGCGTCGAACGCCGGGCTGCCCCACAGCACATCGACCACCTCGCCCGGCTCGGCACCGCGGCCGCGCTCGCTGGCGACGGCGAAGCCCAGCGAGTACATCAGGTTGAGCGTCTTGCTCTCCTTCTGGCTGGCCTTGAACAGTTCGGTCGGCGTGTCGGTATAGATGAGCTTCCAGCCGCCGCGCGTGATGCCGTCCAGCGGTGCGCGTTCGTTGGTCGAATCGAGGCGGCTGCGCAGGAAGGCATTCCAGTCGGCCGGCTGCACCGCGTTCAGCGTTTTCACGATTTCGTCGAAATCGTAAGGCTTCACCTCGTGGCTGGTCCTGGCGAAGGCCGCATCTTTGCCGTAGAACACCTTGATGTAGTCATCCAGCGATTTCCTGCCCTGCGAAAGCTCGCGGATTCTGGTGTCGATATCCAGCCACACCAGGGTGCCCTCGGGATAGAAATCCACCGAGCGGCGATAGTTGCTCCAGGCGCTCGAGGTGTTGTACAGAATCTGCGCGTTGTCGGCGGTGTCGCGCAGCGGACGCCAGGCGCGGCCGGGGCGGTGATCCATGGCTGCCGCCGTCATCGCCAGCGAATCGCGATATTGCTCGGCATTCCACATGCCGGCGCGCGCGGTCAACACTTCGCCCAGATAGTTGGTGAGGCCCTCATAGACCCACAGCAGTTCGCCCTTCATCGGCACACCGTAGTTCGGGGTGGCGAGGCCGGCCGGGCGGCGGAACTTGCCGTTCCAGGAATGCACGTACTCGTGCGGCAGCAGGGCAGGGTCGGCCAGGTAGGCGGTGGTCGAGGTGAAGAAGTCGGCGGTGGTGCGATCGTCGCTCGACTGATGATGCTCAAGCCCGAAATGCGCGGTGCGCTCCGACAGCGCCAGCAGGAAATCGTAGTGGTCGTAATGCTGCGCACCGAACAGGGCGACCGCCTGCTTTACCAGCGCTTGATGGTGTTTGATCTGCGCCTCGGTGATCCCGAGGTTTTCCGCGCGATCCGCCGCCAGGTTCAAAAACACCGGCGGATTGGCCCCGGGGGCGAGGTCGATGCGCTTGAAATGACGGCCCGCCATCAAAGGCGAATCGACCAGCTCGGTCACGCTGACCGGCTTGAAGCTGGTGCCGTCGGCGGCAGCAGCGGTTTTTTCCAGCGCGGTGGCGAACTCCCAGCCGGCCGGCACCTTGATCGTGGGCGCGATCTGCACGCGGCCGGTGTTGTAGTCCGCCGGGTAGAACAGCACCTGGTTCCACTCCAGCACCACCATGCGTGGCGTGGCCGAGACGCCGGCGCCGAAGTTGCCGCCGCCGGTGGGCGAGAGGAACTGGAATTCGATATCGAGGCTGCTCACCCCGGCCGGCACCTCCAGGTGCAACACATACATGTCCTCCAGATCGCGGCGCCAGGCAATGCGCTGGCCGTTGGCGCTGATCTTCAACCCCGTCACGCCGTCGATCGGGCCGGTCGGGCCATGTTCGCCGGGAATCCATTTCGGAAAGGCCAGCTTCAGCGGGCCCGATTTCACCGGCAAGGTTTCGCGCACCGCAAAAATCTTGCGGGCGGCGTCGCTCAGATCGACCTTCAGCGTAAGCGTGCCGGGATAGGCGGCATCGATCGTCTTGGCGCCCAGCAGCGGGCCGAGGGTGGCGCAAACGGTAAACAGGGCAAGCACGGAGGCGCGATGAATCATCGAGGGCATGGCGGGGTTTCCTGTGTGACGTTGAAGGGGGAAGGCAAGGAAAGAAGCGAAGGCAAAGAAAAAAACGGACGAAACAGAAGCGCCGTAGCATATCGCGATACCGCATCAAATGCAGTGACCACGTGTAATTTTGAAGAGGCCCGGCGATCGAGATCGCCAGTTGGTGCGCTATCCCGGGCAAAAATGCCCGGAAAGGCGCGCCAGCGCTGGACTTTAAAATGCTGGACTGTCTGGCTTGATCCGCAATCGCTGCGGCCGGTTGACGCAATGCTCCGTGCAGACAAGGCCGAACGTATGGGAAACTGCGCACGGTCATACAAGAACGCGGCACTTTATTTTGATAATAATTTCCGACTATCCTTATGCCGTTACGAAAAGACAGCCGCGAACCATGCGCAAGTCGCCGGCGGCCCGCATTCCGTGAACCGGGCCTGCAAATGCAGGGCCATTTCTGAACCCGCCGGGCAATGTCCGGCTTCACTTGGAGAGATCATGAAACAAATTCAATTGAACGCCTCCACGCCAATCTCGGTGTGGCCCATGCCCGCAGCCATTCTCGCCGCCGCACTGGCCGCGAGCGCAGCAACCGCTTTCGCCGCGGACCCGGCGCCCGCCGCACAAAAGCCGCTGCCCGTCGCCCTGGTGGAAACGCTCAACAAACTTTCCGGCGGGCCGCATGCCGGCTATCGCGCCAATCATGCCAAGGGCGTACTGGTGTCGGGCACTTTCACGCCGGCGAAGACGGCCCCCGCGCTCAGCAAGGCGCCGCATTTCAAAAAGCAGGTACCGGTGATCGTGCGCTTTTCCGACGGCACCGGTGTGCCCAATATGCCCGATGCCGATCCCAACGCCAGTCCGCACGGGATCGCCATCCGCTTCCAGTTGCCGGGCGGCGCCAGCACCGATATCGTCAGCATCTCCTCGAACGGTTTTCCGGTCGCCACGCCGGAAGATTTTCTTGCGCTGCTGACGGCGATTTCGCAAAGCGGCCCCGATGCCGCGAAGCCGACGCCGATCGAGAAATTCCTCGGCAGCCATCCCGCCGCCGCCAAATGGGTGAGCACCCCGCGTCCGGCGCCGGAGAGTTTCGGCACGCTCGCGTTCTATGGCGTCAATGCCTTCAAGTTCACCAATGCCAATGGCCAGAGCAAATATGCGCGCTATCAGATCCTGCCGATGGTCGGCGAGCATGCCTTGAGCGATGCCGATGCCGCCAAGGCCGGGCCGAATTACCTGATGGAGGAACTGCCCAAGCGCATCGCGCGCGCGCCGGTGAAGTTTAAGCTGATGGCGCAAATCGCCAAGGCCGGTGACAACGTCAATGACGGCACCGCCGTGTGGCCGGACGATCGCCAGCTGGTCGAGCTCGGCACCATCATCCTGACCCAAACCTCTCCGGACCAGGTGGCGGCGCAGAAGGCGCTGCTGTTCAATCCGCTGTCCTTGCCGGCGGGAATCGAACCCTCGGCGGACCCGGTGCTGCTGATGCGGCCGGCGGCCTACGGCGTGAGTTACGCGCAGCGGGCGCAGTAAGCGGCGAATTCAAAATCGTAGAACGCCATTTGGCGCGCTTTTCGGGGCATTTTTGCCCGGAGAGGCGCGCCAATGCTGGAGTTTGAAAGTTGGAAACTTCCGGTAATTGCGCTCAATGAAATCGGTAGTGCTGAAGAGATTGCTACCCGACCGCCAACAAATTCTCCAGTTCACGCAAGGAACGCACCTCGTAATGCGGCCTGACACCTTCCGGCGCCGTACGCCCATCCACGTTCACCCAACAGGTATGCAAGCCCGCATTGATGCCGCCGAGAATATCGGAATCCGGATTGTCGCCGACCATCAGCACGTGCTCGCGTTCCGGGTTGCCCATGATGGCCAGCGCGTGATCGAAAATGTCGCGATGCGGTTTGGCCGCGCCGACTTGTTCCGATATCACCAGCACGTCGAAGTGATGGCGCAGGCCGGTACGCTCCAAACGCGTCTGCTGCAACTCGGTGAAGCCATTGGTAATGATGCCCAGCTTCGCCTTGCCTTTTAGCGCAGTCAGCAGACTGGTGGCGCCGTCGATCGGTGTGCAAATTTCGGCCATCGCCATCATGAAGGCGCTGTTCAGCGCCTGCGCTGTTACTTGCAGTTGCTCAGCCCAGGGCTGGAAGCGGCGATGCTGCAATTGCTGTGCGTTGATCTTGCCATTCTGATATTCCACCCACAGCGGCTTGTTGACCAATTGATACGCGGCGTAATCATCGGCCGTGAAGTCGATGTCATAGCCGGCAAACATGCGCTGCAGTCCACGGAAGGCGTCGAAGTGGAATAGGGTATCGTCGGCATCGAACAGGATCCAGTCGTAAGCCTTCATGGTTTTGCGCGAATCCTTCATTCAATGTGACCGGTGGAATGGAGCCAGTCGAGAATCAGTTTGGCGACAGGTGAGCAGCGTTCGCGATCTTCATATTTGAACCAGGCCAGCTCCTCGATTTCAGCCGAGGCCTTGGGCTCGCCATTGCATTCCGCAAAATAGCAGCTATTCCTGACCATCGCGCCTTCTGGTTTGCCGTCGGCTTGGGCGCTGAAAGTGCCGGCGTGGACAAGCGTCTCAGGCAGCAGTTCGACGGATAGCTCTTCGTGGATTTCACGCAGCAGCGCGGCCGCATCGCTCTCACCTTGCTCGCGCTTGCCGCCCGGGAGGTAGAAAATGTTTTTGCCTTTGGAGCGTGCGAACAGCAGTTGCTTGTTGCGGAGGTGCAGCCAGGCGAGTTTGTCGATTTCGGTCAATCGCCGTGTCCCTGTTTGGTTCACGAATTGTTCATGGCCTTGCATTGAAGCGCGTACATTGCGCTCGTTGCATGCTTTCCCCAGTGCGCTCGATGCAAGAACGACCAATGCCAAATGGCCTCTATCTGCTTGCCTTGTTCATATACTAAAAGGCCGCGCTTGATGTCCTTATAGATATCCAGCATGTCGTCTCCAAGGTCTCCTAATACGGGCTCGTCATTTTGCAGTGGGTCAGGGTTGAAAAACTCGCGATAGTAATAGCCGTCAAACGGTCTGAAATTTCGTTTGGCCCTGGCCGCATGCAACTCGGGAATACTTGGCGGACCGTCTGAATTCTCTACGTCCACTTGGGGCAGGGCAAGCGCTTCTGCATGCAGCCGCGCTAGCCACTGAGCCGCTTCGGATTCAAGTGCGCGTCCAGTTGCGCAATCCCCTTCACACCAAGAAGAAAAGTCGCCTGCAAGCTCAGCGAACCGAGATGCCGCAATAAGTGCTTCGCTGCTCATGACTTAAGCCTTCTCCACATACTTCCGATTCCCCTCCACCGCCCGCTTCGCGATCCCGTCAATCATCCCCGGCGCGATCAGCTTCAACCACTGCCCGAGCTTGCCCTTCAAGGTCATTATTTCTTCACGCTTCCTTTGCTCGATGGCGCGCAAAATGATGCCAGTGCATTCCTCCACGCTCATGGCTTCACTCTTGCCGACCGGATCAATCTTCGCCGGCTTCCCGTCGGCGCCGGTGGCGTTTTCGCGGATGCCGGTGGCGACGAAGCCGGGATAGATCATGGTGACGGTGACGCCTTCATCTTCGAGCTCGATGCGCAGGGAATCGAAGAAGCCGCGCATCGCGTGCTTGCTGGCGGCATAGCCGGTGCGGGTCGGCACCCCCACCAGGCCGGTGAGGCTGGCGATGCCGACGATGCGGCCTTTGCTGGCTTTCAGATACGGCAGGGCGAAGTGGGTGCAATACACCGCACCCATATAGTTCACCTGCATGATGCGCGCCAGCATCGAGACGTCCCGGATGTCGGCAAACTTTGCCCACATGGTCATGCCGGCGTTGTTGACGAGGGTATCGATACGACCGAATTCTTTCACGGCGGCGTCGATGGTCTTCTTGCAGTCGGCCTCAACGCCGACATCGGCGCTGACGATGATGACCCTAGCGCCTGCGGGGGCGCCGAGCTCGCGCACCTTGGCGGCAACGCGTTCCAGTTCGGCTTCGCGCCTGGCGGTCAGTACCAGCAGTGCGCCTTGCTCGGCCAGGCGGTAGGCGAGTTCCTCGCCGATGCCGGTGGAGGCGCCGGTGATGATGGTGACGTTGTTTTTGAAGATCATGGTGGCCGCACTCGCAGGGTTGAGGTGAGCGCCATTCTAAGCTTCCGTCTCCGTATCCGGAATATGGTTGAAGGCGATGGCCATCTTGCCGTGGTCGAGCGCGCGATGGGCGCCGCCGAAATAGGCGGCGCGCTTGCCGTATTTGAGGGTGACGGCGTCGATCGCGGAATTCAGTTTCTGGTTTTCATCATCGGCGGCGAACAGGCTGCTGGTGTGGCTGCCGGCGGGCGTGAGTTCGAGCAGGACCATGGCCACCTGCAGGGGCGTGGCATTTTTGCGTTTCGGGAATTTCTGCCACAGCGTTTCGATGGCGTGCAACAGGGCCAGGGTGTCCTGGGTCTGCATCAGCCGCGTTTCGATTTCCCATGAAGGCGCATTCAGAAACTTGACTTTGATCGCCAGCCGGCTGGCGAAGTAGCCGGCCTTGCGCAAACGCATCGCCGCTTTTTGCGTCAGCCGGTCCAGCACCGCATAGGCGTCCTCGCGATTGCGCAGCACCGGCGCCAGTACATGCGAGTGGCTGATCGAGCCGGTTTCGTTTTCCTGTTCCGCCACTTCCGCGCCGCGCAGCCGCGCGTAGAAGCGTTCGCCGCCGACGCCGCCCCAGATGGTGCGCAGTTGGTCCGAGGTCTGCGCGTACAACTGCGCGATGGTTTGGATGCCATAGTCGTCCAGGCGCGTTTCCATATTGTGGCCGATGCCGCTAAGCGCGCGCAGCGGCAGGTGCAGCAGCTTCTGCGGCACATCGTGTTCCTGCAGGATGACGAGGCCGTCGGGTTTCTGCATGTCCGAGGCCAGCTTGGCGAGGAAGGTATTCGGTGCGAGGCCGATCGAGACCTTGAGGTATTCGCCGACCTTGGCGGCGAGGTTGCGCTTGATCTCCTGTGCCAGCTCACTCGCGCGCTCGACGGTTTTGTAGCCCGCCGGCAAATCGCAGACCATTTCGTCGATCGACAGCACTTTGCGCACCGGTGCGATGTCGTCGATGGCCCTGAAAGCCTGGCGGTGATAATCGATATACAGCTCGTGGCGCGCCACCACCAACTGGATATCGGGAATCAGTTTCTTCGCCTCGCCGACATTGGTCAGCGTCTTGACGCCGAATTTCCTGGCTTCATAACTGGCGGCGATCAGGCAGGTGGAATCGGCCAGCATCGGCACCACGCCCACCGGTTTGCCGCGCAATTCGGGCCGCGCCTGCTGCTCGCAGGAGGCGAAGTAGGAATTGAAATCGACGAGAAGGGCGCTGAGTGACATGGCGTAAATTTTACGCTGCGAATCGATAACTGTAAATAAATACAGTTATACTTGAAAAGTGCTTTAGTCTCGGTCGTCGCCTCAGCGTAGGACTGGGGCCCAGTCCGTCGTAGGTTCTGATTGAACGAAGTACTGGGTCCCAGCCTACACTGGGACGACGACGCTGGACTATCGGACTACAGCGCCGAAAAATCCGTTTTCGCGATCAAGGTCTTCACCATCGTTTCCAGCCCGGCACGGTCTTCATCATCGAAGCGCGCCAGTGTGGGGCTGTCGACATCGAGCACGCCGACCGCCTTGCCGCCGGCCGTCAGCGGGATGACGATTTCCGAATTCGAGGCCGAATCGCAGGCGATATGCCCGGGGAACTCATGCACATTCGGCACCACGAAAGTCTTTTTATGGAAGGCCGCGTTGCCGCACACGCCACGTGGCGCGGGCAGAACGGGAATGCGCACACAGGCCGGCTTGCCCTGGAAGGGGCCCAGCACCAGATCATTGCCGCGCAAAAAATAAAATCCGGCCCAGTTGAGGTCGGCCAGCATCAGAAACACCAGCGAGGAAAAATTCGCGGTATTGGCCATCAAGTCGTGCTCGCCCTCCAGCAGGCCGGTCAGTTGCTTGTTCAGATCGCTGTAGAAAACAGCCTTGGATTCGCTGGCGATGACTTGGGCTTCGAACATGAAAAACTCCGCTGCAGATGTGTATTTGCCGAGTCTTGAAGTTTAGCAATAAAAAAGCCCGGTCATCTTGCGATGGCCGGGCCCTGATGCAGCCAGTCGCCAATCAGTTAGCGGCGGGCGCTGTGGTTTTGGCATTGTGTTTTTTGCGGGCGATTTTGCGGCTGTCGCGGTTTTCTTCCTTGGTCAGCTTGGCGCGCTCGGCTTTGGTAACCTTGCCATCGGATTTTGCCGCGGCGATGTCATTGTTCAGTTTGGTTTCACGCTTTTCCAGATTGGCGGATTCCTTGCTGGTGAGTGCACCGGAAGCCTGGCCGGCCTCGATGCGTTTTTCCTGGTTGGCGGCGCGCTTGTCGATCACCGGCGTGTTGGTGCTGGCGGGCGGGGTGGCAGTCTGGGCGAAAACCGCGGCGCTGATCACGCCGGCAAACAATGCTGCAACGAGAGCTTTGGTATTCATAGGTTGTCCTTTGGGGTGAAGTGAGGTTTTTTGTTCAAGGAGTGTTGCTCCTTGCCCGCCTAACGCGGGCTGATTTGTTTCCGTTTACCCGCCGGTTCGTCGAAAGTTGTATCAATCGATGACAGATGGGCCGTCTATAATGCAAAGCTTCATCAAGTCTGGAGTCGTCATGCCGACCCGCCGCATTTCATTTACCGCCGCCGTTGCGGCATTTTTATTCTTATCCCTGATTCTCGTTAACGCACAGAGCACTGCCGAAATGTCCAAAGCCGCCCCTGCCACCGCTATCGCCACCCCGCCCGTCGCCAAAAAAATCCCCAAGACCCTGGAGATGTTCGGCGACCAGCGCGTCGACGATTATTTCTGGCTGCGCGAAAAATCGGACGCCGCCGTCATCGACTACCTGAAAGCCGAGAACGCCTATACGCAGACGGTGCTGGGGCCGATGAAGGCATTCCAGGACACGTTGTACAAGGACATGCTGTCGCGCATCAAGGAGACCGACGAGAACGTGCCCTACAGAAAAGGTGCGTACTACTATTACTCGCGCACCGAGGCCGGCAAACAATATTCCATCTACTGCCGCAAGGTCGGCAGCCTGGCCGCCAGGGAGGAAGTGATCCTCGACCTGAACAAACTGGCCGAAGGCAAAGCCTTTCTGGGCCTCGCCGATTTGGCCGTCAGCCCGGATGGAAAATGGTTGGCCTATGCGCTCGATTTCACCGGCTTTCGCCAGTACACCCTGTATTTCAAGAATCTCGAAACCGGCAATACCCTCGACGACAAGGCCGAGCGCGTGACCTCGGTCGCCTGGGCCAGGGACAACAAGACGATTTTCTATACCACGGAAGACGCGACCACCAAGCGTTCCAACAAATTGTTCCGCCATCGCCTCGGCGACAAAACGGACGCGCTGCTGTTCGAGGAAAAAGACGAGCTCTATGGCCTCGGCGTGGAATCCACGCGCAGCGAACAATACATCATCGCCACCTCGGTCAGCTCCGAGACGACCGAGCAGCGCCTGCTCGATGCCGACAAGCCCGATGGCGATTTCGCCGTTTACCTGCCGCGCCGCGAAAACATCAAGTACGGCATCGACCATCATGGCAACGAGTTCTACATCACCACCAATGACCGCGGCCGCAACTACCGCCTGATCAAAACCCCGGTCGGCCCGGCCAATGAAAAGACCTGGACGGAAATCATCCCGCACCGCGACGACGTGAAACTCGACGGCGTCGATATGTTCAAGGATTTTTTCGTCGCCATCGAAAAATCCGGCGGCCTGCCCAAGCTGCGCGTGTTCGACATCAAGAGCGGCAAGGTGCAGGACATCGGCTTTCCCGAAGCCGCCTATGAAGCCTCGCCCGGCCAGAATGCCGAATTCGATACCCAACTCTATCGCTTCAATTACGGTTCGCTGGTGACGCCGAATTCGGTGTTTGATTACGACGTGAGCACCCAGGCGCGCACCCTGAAAAAACAGCAGGAAGTGCTGGGTGGCTACCAACCCTCTGATTACCAAACCGAACGCATCATGGTCAAGGCGGCCGATGGCGCCATGGTGCCGGTGTCGATGGTCTACAAGAAATCGCTGAAGAAAAACGGGCCCCAGCCGATGCTGCTGTACGGCTATGGTTCCTATGGCATTTCGATGCCGCTGGGCATGCGCTCCTCGCGTCTGGCGCTGGTCGATCGCGGCATGATTTACGCGATCGCGCATATTCGCGGCGGCGGCGAGATGGGCAAGGCCTGGCACGACAACGGCAAGATGATGAAGAAGAAAAATACCTTCAGCGATTTCGTCAACGTTGCCGAATATCTCGTCAGCAACAAGTACACCGACCCGAACAATCTTGTCATCCAGGGCGGCAGCGCCGGCGGACTGTTAATGGGGGCAGTCACCAATCTGCGCCCCGACCTGTTCAAGGCGGTGGTCTCGCAGGTGCCGTTTGTCGATGTGATGAGCACCATGCTCGATGCTTCGCTGCCGCTGACGGTGGGCGAATATCTGGAATGGGGCAATCCCAACGAGAAGCCGGCCTACGAGTACATGCGCTCGTATTCGCCCTATGACAATCTGGGCAAGCGCGCCTATCCGGCGATGCTGGTCGAGACTTCATTGAACGACAGTCAGGTGATGTACTGGGAGCCGGCCAAATATGTCGCCAAGCTGCGCACCTTGAAGATCGACAGCAACCCGCTGCTGCTAAAGACCAATATGGATGCCGGTCATGGCGGCGCCTCGGGACGTTACGACTATCTGAAAGAGATCGCGATCACGTATTCGTTTGTGCTGTCGCAGGTCGGCATCACAAAATAATCGTCGTTCGCTGTTCGCCACGCAGGTGTTTGCCATTCCGCTGTTCGTCGATTCAGCGGTTCAACATCAACATAATCCCGGGCGGCCCGAAGCGGCTGCCCATATCGGACTGATTCATGCCCACCGCCACCCTGCACCTGTTTGCCATCTGCGTATTGATCTGGGGTTCGACCTGGATCGCCATTACCTTCCAGCTCGGCAATGTCGCGCCGGAAATGTCGGTGGGCTATCGCTTTATCCTGGCTTCGGCGGTGCTGTTCGTATTCTGCCGCCTGCGCGGGCTGAAGCTGCACTTCAATCGCAAGCAGCATCTGGATTTCGCGCTGCTGGGCGTGGCCATGTTCTGCATCAGCTACATCCTTGTTTATTACGCGGAGACCTTCATCGTTTCCGGCATGGTCGCGGTCGGCTACTCCGCCAGCCCGATGATCAATATGCTGGGCTCGCGTTTGTTCTTCGGCACCCGGATGACTTTGCGCGTGCTGATCGCCGCGCTGTTCGGCGTGGCCGGCATCGTCTGCGTGTTCTGGCCCGAGTTCGGCAAATTGTCGGTCAGCCGCAATGCGGAGCTCGGCGCCGTTCTGACCATCCTCTCGGTGCTGGCGTCCTCGGCGGGCAGCATGGTGGCGACGCGCAACGGCAAGCTGGGTTACAGCACCTGGAGCAGCATGGCCTGGGGCATGTTGTACGGCGGCGCGATGGCGCTCATCGTCGGTGTGGCGATGGGCAAATCCTTCACTTTCGTTCCCTCCAGCGGCTATGTGCTGTCGCTGGTCTACCTGGCGCTGTTCGGCTCGATCGTCACTTTCGGCTGCTACCTCACCCTGATCTCGCGCATCGGCGCGGCGCGCGCCGGCTATATCGGCGTGATGGTGCCGATCATGGCGTTGACCATTTCGTATTTCTTCGAAAAATTCGCCTGGGGCTGGCTGACCACGGTGGGCGTGGCGCTGTCCGTGATCGGCAATGTGATCATGCTGCGGCCGGCGAAAAAAACTAGCGCGACTTGAGGTCTTCTTTCATCTGCAGCAGGTCCCAGCCGTTGCCATACAGGTCCTCGAACACCGCCACTACGCCATAGGGCTCGGTGCGCGGCGTTTCGCGAAAGCGCACGCCCGCGGCCTTCATGCGATCGTAATCGCGCCACAGATCGTCGGTATGCAGGAACAGGAACACGCGGCCGCCCGTCTGGTCGCCGATGCGCGCCGCCTGCTGTGCATTTCCCGCCACGGCCAGCAGCAGGCAAGTGCCCGCGGTCGAAGGCCGCACCAGCACCCAGCGCTTGCCGCCGCCGAGCGGCGTATCCTCGACCAGCTCGAAGCCCATTGCGCCGGTGTAGAACGCGATGGCTTCGTCGTAATCGCGGACCACGACCGTCACATAGCCGATGCGTCGCGTCATCTGCGCATGCTCGCTCAATATGGCTTGCGGCCCATGAAATTGCCCGGCGGATTGTAATTGCAGGCCACGATCAGGGTCTTGCGGCAAACGCTCTGGCCGCAGCCCATGGCCTTGGTGCCGCTCCATACCATCTGCGTGTAATGCCCCGAGGCATGCCAGTTGGATTCCTTGAGTACGCCGCCGCTGTAGAGCTTTTTCTCCTCTTCCCAGGCTTTGGCCGCATCGACCGCCTTGTAATAGCCGGCGGTGCCCTGGAACAGATTCTCGCCGAACTGGTTGGGTTGGCGATGCTGCATCTGGCAGGAGGTCGAAGCGAGGTGGTCGGTCCATTGCTGCGCATAGTTCGCCAGCGTCGTTGACCAGGTCAGCGGGGCGACGCCCACATTGCGCCGCACCTGGTTGTGATACGCGGTGATGGCCTGAACATCCTTGACGCTCATCGGCGCCGCAGTGGCGGCACCGGTGGCCGCATCGCTGGATTTCGTCGCACAACTGGCTAACAAAATCGGCAGGGTCAACAACACCAGCAGTGCGCGGTTCATGTGCGGCCTCGCAATACCCGTGAGGGCAGCAGCACGATGGCGCGAAGCAATTCGAACACGCCCTCGACGGCGATACCGAGCAGCCGGAACGGCAGCAGCAATAGCCAAACCAGCGGATAAAGGATCAGCGCCAGCAGGGCCAGCGGCCAGCAGAAAATGAACAACAGCAGCCAGAGGAGGAATTTGATCATTTTGGTTCCCTTAAAACGATTTTTAAAACTCTAGCATTGGTGCGGATTTCGGAGCATTTTTGCTCGGGAAGGTGCGCCAAATGGCGTTCTACGATTTTTCTGGCCGCTATTTAGACAACCTTAAAACTTTTGCTGTCGCCCCGGATTTAGTCCGGGGCCCACAACGCTTGTACTCGCGTGGTACCAAAATTGAATCCCGGACTAAATCCGGGATGACACAATGTTGAAACTAACGTGTTCGTCACGATAGTTGCCGACGCAGAACCCTAATATTTATTCACCCTCAAGGCCGAGGATACTCCCCCCGCTCCATGAACCCCGCCAGCGAGGCCCGCGCCTTCCTCCGCACCATTGCCTTGAGCGGTAGCGACCAACCGAACAGCAATCCGATCGGCCCCAGCGCCTGCCGCGACCATTGCCAGAACGAAAAGCGGTCGATATGGCGCACGATCTTGCCGTCGCGGAACGCGAACCGCGCCGCGATCTTGTTGTGCACGAAGCGGCCGGTCTGCGTGAAGGTATATTTGGCCTCCCAGCTTGCGGCGCCGCCCTCGCTGTCACCGGCGGCTTCCACCAGGACGATCTCGAAATCGCCCTTGGCGCGCGATGTCAGCATCGCCCACATGGCGGTGACGTCCGCGCCGTGCAGCATCGGGAATATCGGGTCGCTGAAAGCGATGTCCGGGTGATAGCAGCGCGCCATCGCCGCCGCATCGCGCTGGGCGAAGGCGGCGTAGAACTCGCGGATCAGGTATTCATGGGTATGCATGGCCGGCTCCCTTATTGGACTTATTTGCGTACGGCAATATCGGCGATGCGCGCGTCCGCAATGCGCGCGAGGTCCTGCGGGGTGATGCGGAACATGGTGTTGGGATGCCCGGCCGCCGGGTAGATATGCTGATGCTGCATCAAGTCCTCATCCATCAACACGATCGGCGGCTGCAGGTGGGCGATCGGCGCCACGCCGCCGATGACGAAGCCGGTCTGCGCGCGCACGAAATCGGCATCGGCCTTGCCGGGTTTTTCATGGATGAGGGCCGCCACTTTTTTATCGTCCACCCGATTGCTGCCGCTGGTAATCACCAGCACTGCACGTTCGCCGGCGCGGAAGATGATCGATTTGGCGATTTCGGCGAGGCTGCAGCCGAGCGCCTCGGCCGCCGCCTGCGCGGTGTGCGTGGCCTCCGACATGACGATCAGCGTATCGGGCAAGCCGGCCGCCTCGAGTGCCTGCATCACGCGCACAACCGCGGGATGGGAGGCGATGGATTCGTTGTTCTGGTCGGGCATTTTCAAAAGTTGACGTGGGTCAAAATTGGATTCTACTTGACGCCCATCATGGTGCAAGCGGGAAGCGAAGTTCCATACTTTGCGCCGATGCCGATTTTCAAAAACAATTGTTCTGTAATGGAGGATTCAAATGCTCAGTGATATCGAAATCGCCCAGAAGGCGAAAATGCACAAGATTCAGGATGTCGCCGCCAAACTCGGCATTCCCGAAGACGCCCTCGAGCCCTATGGCCGCTACAAGGCCAAGGTATCACTCAATTATGTCGACAGTCTCAAAAACAAGAAGAACGGCAAGCTGATCCTGGTGACCGCCATCTCGCCGACCCCGGCCGGCGAGGGCAAGACCACCACCACCGTGGGCCTGGGCGATGCGCTCAACCATATCGGCAAGAAAGCCATCATCTGCCTGCGCGAACCCTCGCTGGGCCCGGTGTTCGGCATGAAGGGCGGCGCCGCCGGCGGCGGCTATGCCCAGGTGGTGCCGATGGAAGACATCAATCTGCACTTCACCGGCGACTTCAACGCCATTGCGCTGGCCAACAATCTGTTGTCGGCCCTGATCGACAACCATATCCACCACGGCAATGAACTCGGCTTCGATGTGCGCCGCATCGTCTGGAAGCGCGTGGTCGACATGAACGATCGCGCATTGCGCGACATCACCGTCTCCCTCGGCGGCCCGGGCAACGGCTTCCCGCGCCAGGATGGATTCGATATCGTCGTCGCTTCCGAAATCATGGCCATCTTCTGCCTGGCCACCTCGATCAAGGATCTGAAAGAACGCATCAGCAAGATCGTGGTCGGCTACACCCGCGACCTGAAGCCGATCCTCGCCAAGGACCTGAAAGCCCAGGGCGCCATGACCGCGCTGCTGAAAGACGCGATGATGCCGAACCTGGTGCAGACGCTGGAGAACAATCCGGCCTTCATCCACGGCGGCCCCTTCGCCAACATCGCCCACGGTTGCAACTCGGTGACCGCCACGCAGACCGCGCTCAAGCTCGGCGATTATGTGGTGACCGAAGCCGGCTTCGGCGCCGATCTGGGCGCGGAAAAATTCATCGACATCAAATGCCGCAAATCGGGCCTGCGCCCGGATGCGGTGGTGATCGTCGCCACCATCCGCGCGCTCAAGTTCCACGGCGGTATGGATGTGAAGGAAGTGTCGAAAGAAAACATCCCCGCGCTCGAAAAAGGCATCGTCAACCTCGAACGCCATGTGTACAACGTGATGCACAACTACGGCCTGCCCTGCGTGGTCAGCGTCAACCATCGCACCCACGACACCCCCGCTGAAGTGAAGGTAATGATGGATCGCCTGGGCCAGCTCGGCTGCAAGGTGGTGATCGCCAAGCATTGGGCCGACGGCGGCAAGGGTGCCGCTGAAGTGGCCAAGATCGTGGTCGATCTCTGCGAGGAGCCGAGCAACTTCAAGTTCGTCTATGAAGATTCGATGCCGTTGTGGGACAAGATGAAGACCATCGCCACCAAGATCTATGGTGCGGCCGACATCGCGGCCGATTCAAAAGTGCGCGGGCAAATCAAGAAGCTGCAGGAAGACGGTTACGGCCACTACCCGGTGTGCGTGGCCAAGACGCAGTATTCCTTCTCGACCGATCCGCAACTGCGCGGTGCGCCCAGCGGCCACATCGTGACGATTCGCGAAGTGCGGCTCGCCGCCGGCGCCGAGTTCGTGGTGATGGTCTGCGGCGACATCATGACCATGCCCGGCCTGCCCAGAGTGCCGAGCGCGGACGCGATCGACGTGGATGACAACGGCAAGATCATCGGCTTGTTCTGATCGATTAGAACCCCCCCTTTGCAAAGGGGGCAGGGGGAGAGCGAAGCGAGGGGGCAGTGCGGTCGCCAATAATTGCTGGCGCTGATAAATCCCCCTCAATCCCTCTTTTTTAAAGGGGGAAGTCCTGCGTAGTTGAAACGCCAAAATAAAACGGCCAGCGGGGCAACCCAGCTGGCCGTTTTGCTTTCCGCGCTGGCTTAATCTACCTTCGCTCCCGTGGCGCGAATCACCTCGCCCCATTTCACCGTTTCCGCCTCCATCCATTTCGCCAGCACCTCGGGCGAACCCCCCACCGTATACATGCCGACGCCGGAGAGGCGTTTCTTCACATTCGCATTGGCCAGCACCTTGTCGCAGGCCTTGTTGAGTTTGGCGATGATCTCCGGTGGCGTTTCCTTGGGCGCCATCAGCGCGTTCCAGGCGATGGCTTCGAAGTTCTGCAGGCCCGGGATGCCGGATTCGGCAACCGTCGGCACCTTGGGCATGAAGGCAAAGCGTTTTTTGCTGGTGACGGCGATGGCGCGCAATTTCCCGTTGGCGACGTGGCTGACCAGGTTCGATGGCGCGGCAAAAATCATCTGCACCTCGCCACCCATCACTGCCTCCACGGCCGGCGGCCCGCCGTTGAAGGGGATGTGGACGACATCGATACCGGCTTCGCGCTTCAGCAATTCCATCGACAAATGCGATACCGAGCCATTGCCCACGCTGGCGTAATTGAGCTTGCCGGGTTTGGCCTTGGCCAGCGCGATCAGGTCTTTCAGATTGTAGGCGGGCACTTCGGCGTTCACCGCCAGCACATTGGGCTGCTCGGTGGTGAGGATGACGGGCACGAAATCGCGCTGCGGATCGTAGGACAGTTTGGCGTACATGGCCTTGGCATTGGCCAGGGGGCCATTGAAGCCAAGGTAAATGGTGTAGCCGTCAGGGCGCGACCAGGCGACTTCGGCGGCGCCGATGGTGCCGCCGGCCGCAGGCTTGTTGTCGACGATCACCGGCTGGCCCAGCAGGGGCTTGAGGCCTTCGGCGAGAATGCGCGCGGCGACGTCCACCGAGCTGCCGGCCGGGGCGGCCACCACCATGCGAATGGGTTTCTGCGGCCAGGCCGCACCGCCGGCAGCATCGGCCGGCGCGCTGGTGAAAGCAAACAGCGGCGCAAGAAGGAAACAGGCGAAGCGAAAACCGTGCATGATGATTCTCCAGGCTAGTTGCTAATTCTAGGCGATCCCGGTTGCGTATCGAGAATGAGCCTTGGATAATCGCTTCACAAGGCCGGCGGGTTGATGGCTGGTAAGCGCGGCGCAAAACAAGATATGGGAGCAGGGATGAGACTGGAAAACAAAGTGGCCATCGTCACCGGGGCCGGCTCGGGTTTTGGCGAAGGTATCGCCAAGCGATTCGCCAAAGAGGGCTGCAAAGTGGTGGTGAACGACTTGAAACTTGATGGCGCCGAGCGCGTGGCCAGGGAAATTTCCGCAGCCGGCGGGGCCGCCGCGGTGTGGCTCGCCGATGTTTCCAAAGATGTCGATGTCGGCGCCCTGGTCCAGTTCGCCATCAAACAATTCGGCAAGCTCGATATCATCGTCAACAACGCCGGCATCACCCATCGCAACCGGCCGATGCTGGAAGTGAGCGAGGCCGAGTTCGACAAAATTTACGCGGTAAACGTGAAAGCGCTGTTCCTGACCGCCAAACACGCGGTGCCGTATTTCCGCAAAATGGGGCGCGGATGCTTTATCACCATTGCCTCCACCGCCGGCGTGCGCCCGCGGCCGGGGCTGACCTGGTACAACGGTTCCAAGGGGGCGGCCATCGTCACCTCGCGCTCGATGGCCGCCGAACTGGGCCCGGACAATATCCGGGTGAACGTCATCAACCCGGTGATCGGCGAGACCGCACTGCTGGAAGAATTCATGGGCATGCCGGACACGCCGGAGAACCGCAAGAAATTCCTGGCGACGATCCCGATGGGGCGCCTGTCGCAACCGAAGGATGTGGCCAATGCCGCGCTGTACCTGGCCTCGGACGAAGCCGAGTTCATCAATGGCGTCTGCCTCGAAGTCGACGGCGGCCGTTGCGTATAAATTGCGTATTGATTAATAAAATAAAATCACTGATCGAATAAATCCGATATTTACCGGGCGCCGCCAACAATATGAGTAAAAAGCTGGAAATGATCGGCAAATACCAGGTCATCCGTGAACTGGGGCGCGGCGCGACCGGCGCGGTTTATCTGGCCGACGACAACTTCAACAAGCGCCAGGTCGCCATCAAGGTCATGTTCCCGGCGATGCTGAAGGACGCCGAGGACGGCGAGCTCTACCGCAAGATGTTCCTCACCGAGGCTTCGCTGGCGGGCAAGATCATCCACCCGCATATCGTCTCGATCTACGACGCGGTGGTCGAGGATGAGATGAGCTATATCGTCATGGAATATGTCGAGGGCGCAACGCTCGATCAGCACTGCAAGGCCGGCAATCTGCTCGATACGCAGTCGGTGGCCGAGATCATTTTCAAATGCGTGCGCGCCCTGGCCTTCGTCAATATGGAGGGCCTGATCCATCGCGACATCAAACCCGGCAACATTCTGCACAAGGGCGGCACCGAGATCAAGGTCGCCGATTTCGGCGCCGCCCTGAACCGCGTTTCCGATCGCACCCAGATCGCCGCCGTGGGCTCGCCCCTGTACATGGCGCCGGAGCTGATCGCCGGCGCCAAGGCCACGGTGCAGTCGGACATCTATTCCCTCGGCATGGTGATGTACATGCTGCTGGCCGGACGCCCGCCCTTCGAGGCCTCGAACCCGGCCAGCCTCGCTTACCAGATCGTCAACCACGAGCCCGAACCGCCCTCGAATTTTCGCAAGGACCTGCCGGCCGCGATCGAGGATATCGTCAAGCTGGCCATCGCCAAGGATGTGACGAAGCGTTATCAGGCCTGGGAAGATTTCGGCAAGGATCTCGCCGACGTCTGGCAGGGCGCGCAAACCCCGCAAAAGAAACGCGGCGAGGTTTCCGATACCGAGCGCTTCAGCTTCCTGAAAACGCTGTCCTTCTTCCGCCATTTCCCCGAGAACGAATTATGGGAAGTGCTGAAGATCAGCAAATGGCGCGCCTTTCCGCCGGAGAGCGTGCTGATCAAGGAAGGCGATGCCGGCGATTCCTTCTTCATTATTGTCCAGGGCTCGGTCAAGGTCACGCGTGGCAAACGCCTGCTGAATGTGCTGGGCGCGGGCGACTCGATCGGCGAGATGTCCTACCTCGCGACGCGTGTAGGCAAACGTTCGGCCACCATCACCGCCGGCACCGAATGCATCATCATGAAAATCCGCGCCGAGGATTTGCGCGCCGCCAGCCCCAGTTGCCGCCAGCTGTTCGACAGCAAGTTTCTCGAGACGCTGGTCGAGCGGCTCGACACCGCCAATCAGCAACTGGCGATGACCTGAGTACTGACCGCCTTATCCTGTCAATCGAAACCTGAGCAAAGCCCATGTCCTTTTCCCTGAATATTCCCCTGGCCATGCCGCTGGCGATCAGCGCCATTTACGCTTCGATCCTCGCGCTGTTCCTGATCATCCTGGCCGTTCCCGTCATCATGCTGCGGTGCGGCCTGCGCGTGGGGCTTGGCGATGGCGGACACCGGTCACTGCAGCAGGCCATTCGCGCGCACGGCAATGCCGCGGAATTCATCCCGATTTTCATTGTCCTGCTGGCGATCTTGGAATTGAACCGGGGGCCGGCCTGGGCGCTGCATGCTTTCGGCATCGCTTTCCTGCTGGCGCGACTGGCGCATGCCGGGGGTTTATATGTCAGCACGGGCCATACTTCCGGGCGCGCGGCCGGCGTGTTGGGCACGTTTACCGTACTGGTCCTGCTTGCCGGGGCCAATCTGTGGCAGGTGATCGCCAGATAGGCCGCTACAGAAAATAGGAAATCGCGAACACACCCACCATGGTGAGCGCCAGCGCCAGCTTGGCCAGCGCGCCGAACAGCAAGCCCAGCCAGGTGGCGAACCCGACTTTGGCCGATTGCCCCGGCTTCTGGTGCGCCATGAATTCGCCGATTACCGCGCCGACAAACGGGAAAATGAAAATTCCCCACAAGCCGAAAAAGATGCCGACGACGCTGCCGATGGCCGCGCCCGCCAGCGCCTGCTTCGACGCCCCGACGCGCTGCGCCCCAATCACGCCCGCAAAAAAATCCACCGCAATCGCCATCGCCGTCAGCAGCGCCAGAATAGTCAGCGTGCCCCAGCCGATGCGCTGAAAATTATCGATCCAGGCGCCGATCAGCAGGCCGCCAAATACAAATGGCACGCCCGGCAGTATCGGCAGGATGGTGCCGGCGAGGCCGGTCATCACGAGGACGATGGCGAGGCCCCAGAGGAGGTAGGTGGCGATTTCGGGCATTCGGCTTGGTCCTTGGAGTAATCAGCGAGTCAAGACGCGAGTGTGTCTGGATTGAGGCTGTTGATTATGACCAAAATGTCGGGGGAAAATGCCGCGCATGGAAAATTTATGTCGGCTAAGTGGGGGCAGAGTGATCCGCTATCGACCCGTTGCGTACGCTGGTGATAATTGGCCACCCTGCTTATTTGGCTGGCCGCAGCGCTGGCCCGCTGGCCGGAGTGCTGATTTCAGCTGAGCGTCACTGCATGCATATTCTGGTGCCGATTGACCGGTCTGCTGGTCACGCCGAAAAGAGCCACTGGCTTAGGCTGACCGAATCGCCACTTAACGCTCACTTAGATTGAATTTCAAGAAGATCGAACATCACCGTGTCCACATAGCGCTTTATCTTGTGAACTTCTGATTTGCTTTCTTGAACATGCGTCGCCAGCGAAGCTCTATTGTAGATTGCCCTCATTACGTCCCCCGAAAGCTCCTCGATGAGCGAGAGCGACTTTTCTGCGGACTCCCGTTGTGTCTTGTTTCTACCTCTGGAAGTGAGAACAAAGCGCACTTTCTGCCTCATCGTTGGTTTTGATTGGCCTTGTTCGGCTTTATACCAACTTTCACCCTCGACACTCTTATCTGGGGCTAGATGGTCGAGAGTCTCGCGCAAAGCTTCGCGAAATTCTGCGGCCGTTCCTCGATATGACAATCGCGTATTTCCTACCAGGTCAGCCAATCCTTGTCGGTAGGATGCAGCAGCGCTTGGCACTAGAGTCTCCAGCGTCGATATGAGTAACGCTTCTTCGCGCGAAGGCTCATGAACTCCCCCACCAGCGCTAGCGCCTCCAGCAGGGGCAGCGAAAGAAGACATGCTCATCTTGGAGAGTCCTTTGTTTATGGCACCTAACGTCTTAAGGTAGCTCTTCCGCAAGTTGTTTCCGTGAGCCAACTCGACGAGGTGTTGCCATTCGCTGTCATGTTCAGCGATGGACTCCGGCGTCGCGGCAGACTTCACGACCTGAGGCCTAACCTTCTCGAAGTATTGCCTCGCAAGTGCAATCGTTCGCTCTTTGGTACCTTTGTCGTTTACGTTAACGGACGTGCTACGACGTACTAAGCTCGATAGCGCCTTTACGTCAGCAATTTGCTCTGCGAGCACTATCGTTTCTTCTGCGCTGTGGTCGCCTTCGCCTTTTGCTTCGCTTTCGGGCGCCTCTTGGGCGGTCGATCGGCACTTGCTTTGCGAGGCATGCTGTGAACAACCAAGTTGTGCCCTACGGCATTCAATTTGTATCCACCCCCTGGAGCTACATCAAAGTAGCCTGCGGTCTTCGCATTCCCTAGCGTCATCCTCGATTGATGTGGTAGCGGAAACTCGGCGATCTTAAATTGTGTTTCTATGTCAGACGTCGATATCGTCGGTTTTCGCTCGCTCGCAGGCACAACGTGGGACAAATAGTAAGCGACTAGCGCGGCCATTTCATTCGCGGACCTCGGTTGTTTCTGCTCCTTTAGCGCTTTGATGTGCGTCGGTGCAGGCACAGGCACGCCAGGTGTGGGTGGGGCGCCGCTACCGTCTAGGTTTGGCAAATTGCTCGGTAGCCCAGTATTTCCCGCAGCCTCAACATCCATAGAAATTTGAAGTCGCTTGACTACATAATTCAGCACACTAACTCTGACCTCGGGTAGAAGTGGCTCTAGCGCCTTCAACACGGTCCCTATGGCGCCAATTTCGTCGTCGATGGTGTCTGACATGGTTTCTCCCTTTGGGGTTAAGAGTGATACAAAATGTTAGTAACAATAGATAAAATAGAAAAGGTACGACGCTGCTTTGGAGACAGATTTGGAGCGCGTGGAGCTTGGGCTCAACCGGGTGTTGGACGTCCGTTTGACTGGAGGCTCCGCTTCACGCGCTCTTCGTATCATATAAAGGCCGACGTTACTCTGCTCGGCTACTGCTTGCCGGCGGCTTCTAGATCACGGCCACCTGTACTAATCATCTTGTCCACGGCTTGCTGCCCCGTTGTTGTCAGCTTGTAACGCTTTCTTGCTTGCTGAGAAGACCCAGATTTGCGAGTCTGGATCGCAAGTTGTGGTTTGCGATTCATCAAGATGCCAAAGGCCTGTGTGATGTTTGATAGGCGATGGCCCAAGTGTTTTAATTCGTTATTAATGGTTTGCGAGTCAAAGTCTGGCTCGCCGTGCACTATTTGCACCCAGTAACTGGCGACCAACGCTTTTTCGGCATCACCGGAGGGCTGAGTAGCCGCAAACAGATCAGCTATTGACGTAAACGCAGCTTGCCGCAGGCCTTCACCCTGAACGCTTCCAATCGGCGTGGCCGACGCGCTCGACTGCTCGGGAGCCCCTTTGGTAGCTGTCGTTTTGAATGCTTCTGCAGCCCACTTCAACACTCGCCCGCGAGAATCGGAATTGAGTTTCTTCAGCGCAGCTGCAACTTCACGCATCGCGTCTATTTCCAGAAGTGCATTGTCATCAAGGTCTGTCATATCTATTCCTATTTTGTATCCGTAATTATGATACGCGAACCATTTAACTTTACAATAGTTATTACTTTACTAAGTTTTATATTTATAAAACAATAACTTAATAAATATCATTAGAGCAACATATTATCAAGGGTCGACTTCTTTCGTGATCACTTTTATGCGAGTGGCGGGCAAACTCGGTAGAAATTCTGTGGCAGCAAAGCGATCGCCGCGTGCGATCGCCTGTCGAATCACCATATCAAGGCACTTGCAGGGGATGCCGGCGACTATTCGATTGCGATAGACCAGCCGTATTCAAAGAGCTGATATCTTTCCTCACCAGATGTCCGCAATGATTAATTAGCAAATAATTAGGGTTGGAGTTGATTAAAACATCTTGCGCGCTTCACCGCGCGCACGCCAATAGCATGGCTGCGCTTTAGAACAAATCCCCGCTCTCCCCAAGCATTGCTCTGCGGATCAGCGGCATCGGCAAGGGCCCAAGCGCAATGAAGCTGTCGTGGAATTTTTGCAAACTGTATTGCGCGCCCATCTTTTTCCTGTAGTCCTCGCGAAGCTTCAGGATCGCCAGCTTTCCCATGGTGTAGTAACCGTACAGCGCATCGGCCGTGCCGCGTTTCGCTTCGGAAACCGCGACCGGGTGCGGCTGATGTCCCTGCGTTTCGAACAGCTTTGTCGCTTCGTCGACCGTCATGACCTGGGTGTGCATCTTGATGCCGACGATGAAACGTACGTCGCGCAGCAGGGCATCCTGCAATTGCGCAAGCCGGTACTGCGGCTCGCCAGCGTGGAAGCCCTCGTCAAGCATCATTTGCTCGCAATAGTGGGCCCAGCCCTCGCTGTTGGTGGCAGCCCCGAACACCTTGCGCACGTCGGACGGGAAAGACTTGGCATACAGGAACTGAAGATAGTGACCCGGGTAGACCTCATGCACCGAAACATTGGTAATCGAGGCGTAGTACCACTGCCGCATGAAATCCGCCTGCTCGGCGGTCCCCCAGCGCGGATCGGGCAGGGTCATGTTGTAGAACCCACCGAGCTTGGCGGTCTCGAACGGTCCGGGCGTGTCCATTGACGCCGACGTGGTCGAACGCATGAATGGCGGCGTTTCCTTGACGGTGGCCGGATCCGATGGCGGTATCGTCACGATGCGATGATCGACGATGAACTGCTTCAGCGAGTTCAATTCCCTCTGCGTAGCGGCCAGCAGGTCGGCGGGGGCGGGGTGATCGTCCTGCAAACCCGCCAGCACCTCGTCCGCCGGCTTGCTTGCATCGATCGATTTGGCGACAGCCTGGAAGGCGGCCTCGTTTTTTTGCCGGTCTGTCTCCGCGATCCGCAGCAGCGCATCAAGCGGCAGAGAAATCCCCTCATTCGCGGCCAGCGCCTCTGAATACACCGGCGCTCCCCAGGCGAAGTCACCCTTCGATCGCGGCAGCAATTCGCTCTGCAGGAACTGTTTGTACTCACCAAGCGCCGCGATCACCGCGGCATTCGAGTTCGCAAAGCGCGCCAGCAAATCCGCGTCTTTCACGTCTGCGAATGCGGCCGGGACGTCGTCCTTGAAGAAACTGATGTTGCCGTCAATCTGCTCGATTGCGATCTCGGTGTAGATCCGCGGCGGGTTGTCGAGATTTTTACGCGCCTCGGCCAGCGCCGCCGGCATTTGCATTTCGCGCGCAATCAATGCCTTCAGCCGCTCCGGTGCCGGCGCATAGGCGCGCTTCATGAGCGTATAGGCGGCGTTGGTGATGCCGCCGCTGTAGCTGTCGGGATCTTTGGTCCACTGCCGAATCACATCCAGGGACAGTATGCCGGCGTCGAGCGCGAGCCGCAGTTGCTCGTGGTCCAGCTGATTTGCGGGCGACAGCGCCCTCACATCCAACCCGGCAAGGCCGGAACGAAATTTCTTCAGCGCCGTTGACTCGGCCGCACGCGCGACCCGCGAGACGTCTTCAATCTGACCGTCGTACTTGTGGATGCCGAGATCCGTCGCGCTGCTGGGATGGCGGCGAAAATTGTCCTGCAGGATGTCATCGGCAAGGCGTGCGAATGCAGCGTCGGCACTGCTAATCTTCGCGGGGACCTGGACTGGGCCACTGGCGCAGGCGCCGAGCGTGAGGCAAAAAAGCGGGAGTAGTGCGAACTTGGTCAGATGCCGCATGCAATATCCTTTGTATGTTTTCACGCAATCGCGGCCAAAGGCAGCTGCCGAGTTCATGCCGCGGTTCTGTTGAGGCCGATTGCTGACTTTTAAAGAGGCATTCCGAATATTAGCAACTTTGCATCGTCGCATTCCAGGTTGCGCGATCCATGCATTCCAGTTACGCCGTCTGTGATTGCGCCACCCCGAGTAAAAGCCGATTCTCCTGTTTTCCCGCAACCGGCCTTCGCCATGTCAATCCAGTTGGCCTATCATTGATGTTCGAGATCGCATGATTGTTGCAATGCGACAAATGCTTCCCCTCTTGGGTACGGTGATGGTGATGGCGGCACTTGTGGACACGATTTCTGCGGCGGCGGCGCGCGGCGCGCTGACGGCGAAGCTGCGCGCTTTTCTGCCTTCGGCGTCTGTGTTGAGCAGCGATGAAGACCTCAAGCCCTATGAGTGCGATGGCTTGTCCGCTTATCGGCAATTGCCGATGCTGGCGGTGCTGCCCGCAACGACGGAAGAAGTGCAGCAGATTCTGCGCGTGGCGTCCGCGGCCAATACCAAGGTAGTGGCGCGCGGCTCCGGTACTGGCTTGTCCGGCGGCGCGACGCCATTGGGCGATGGCATTCTTTTATCGATGGCCAAATTCAGCCGCGTCGTCGGCGTCGATGCCCTGGCGCGCACGGCCCGCGTGCAGCCGGGCGTGCGCAACCTGCAAATTTCCGAGACGGTCGCGCCGCTGGGCCTGTATTACGCACCGGACCCGTCTTCGCAGATCGCCTGCTCGATCGGCGGCAATGTGGCCGAGAATTCGGGCGGGGTGCATTGCCTGAAATACGGGCTTACGGTACACAACATCCTGAAGATCGAAGCGGTGACGATGGACGGCGAGAAGGTCGTCATCGGTTCCGACGCGCTCGATTCGCCCGGTTACGATTTGCTGGCGCTGATGACGGGTTCCGAAGGCATGCTCGGCATCATCACCGAAGTCACCGTCAAGCTGCTGCCCAAGCCGCAACTGGCGCGGGTGGTGATGGCGAGTTTTGACGATGTCGAAAAGGCCGGCGATGCGGTGGCCAATGTGATCGGCGCGGGCATCATTCCGGCCGGCCTGGAGATGATGGACAAGCTGGCCACCGAGGCGGTCGAGGGCTTTGTGCATGCGGATTACGATTTGAATGCCGAAGCGATTCTGCTCTGCGAATCGGACGGCACGCCGGAAGAAGTGGAAGAGGAAATCGCCAGGATCGAGGCGATCATGATCGCCTCCGGTTCCACCGCCTGCCGCGTGTCGCGCGACGAGGCCGAGCGGCTCAAATTCTGGTCGGGGCGCAAGGCGGCGTTTCCGGCGGTGGGGCGCATTTCGCCGGACTATTACTGCATCGATGGCTCGATTCCGCGCCGGGCGCTGGCGCCGGTGTTGAAACGTACCGAGGAACTCTCGATCAAATATGGCCTGCGCTGCGCCAACGTATTCCATGCCGGCGACGGCAATCTGCATCCGCTGATTTTGTACGACGCCAATAACCCGGGCGAGCTGGAAAAGACCGAGCAATTCGCCTGCGATATCCTGGAAATGTGCATCGAATACGGCGGCACCATCACCGGCGAGCATGGCGTGGGCATCGAGAAAATCAACCAGATGTGCAGCCAGTTTTCGGACGCCGAGCGTGAGACGTTTTTCGCGGTCAAGCGCGCCTTCGACGGTGCGATGCTGCTGAACCCGGGCAAGGCGATTCCTTCGCTGGCACGCTGCGCGGAGTACGGGCGCATGCGCATCCACGGTGGGCAATTGCCGCATGCGGAGATTCCGCGGTTTTGATCGGTCGTTTGGAAATGAAATTTTTAGCTACATCGGCGGTGTCGCCCCGGATTTAGTCCGGGGCCCAATTTTGTTTGTACTCGCGTGGCATCGAAATTGAATCCCGGACCATAAATGAAAATGAGCCGGGATGACATGTTGAGGAGTTTAGATTTTGTCTGGTAGTTGTAATTTGAAAAACGTAGATCGCCATTTGGCGCGACTTTCGGGGCAAAAATGCCTCAAACACCGCGCCAATGCTGGGGTTTGAATTTTGAACTTGCCTGCCTTCCTTTGAAAATTCCGATGCAAGAATTTGTCAGCCAACTCCGCGCGCGTATCCAACAGCACGTCGTCAGCAAGACCGCGCTGGCGGTTCGCGCCGGCGACAGCAAGGCCTTCTACGGTGCGGTGGTTCAAGGCGAGACGCTGGATATGCGCGCCTATCGCGGCATCGTCGACTACGAGCCCAAAGAGTTGGTGCTGACGGTGCGCGCCGGTACGCCGCTTGCCGATATCGACGCGGTGATGGCGAAAGAAAACCAGATGCTGCCCTTCGAGCCGCCGCATTTTGGCGGCAGTGCAACCATCGGCGGCACCGTCGCCAGCGGACTGTCGGGGCCGCGCCGCCCCTACACCGGGGCGGTGCGCGATTTCGTGCTGGGCACGCGCATCGTCAATGGTCGCGGTGAGGACCTGCATTTCGGCGGGCGCGTGATCAAGAATGTGGCGGGCTACGATGTCTCGCGGTTGATGACGGGTGCGATGGGTACGCTGGGCGTGCTGCTGGATATTTCCTTCAAGGTGCTGCCGCTGCCGGCGGCTGAAGTCACCCTGCAATTTGCGCTCGATGAAGCAGCGGCGATTCAACGCGTCAACGAGTGGGGCGGTCGTCCCCTGCCTTTGTCGGCCACCAGCTGGCATGAAAATGTTTTGCGAGTGCGGCTGTCGGGTGCCGCGTCGGGTGTCAAGGCGGCGCGCGAAAAACTCGGCGGCGAATTGATCGACGCGGCTGCGGCGGCGACATTCTGGGCAGATTTGCGCGATCATCGCGCAGTTTTTTTTCAGGGTGGCGAACCGCTATGGCGCGTGTCGCTGCCCTCGGCCGCACTGCCGTTGAATTTGAATATGCCGCAGTGGATCGAATGGGGCGGCGCCTTGCGCTGGCTGCGCGGCGATACCGATGCCAGGGCGTTGCGCGATCGAGTCGCAGCTCGCGGTGGCCATGTCACGCTGTTCAGGAACGGCGACAAATCCGCCGGCGTGTTTCATCCGCTGCCGCCGAAGCTCGCTGCAATTCATCGCAATCTGAAAGCGGCCTTCGATCCCGCGAATATTCTCAACCGCGGGCGCATGGATAATTTCTAAAAACAATATGCAAACCAATCTCGCCGATTTCATCAAGGACACGCCGCAGGGCCAGGAGGCCGACGCCATCCTGCGCAAATGCGTGCATTGCGGCTTCTGCCTTGCCACCTGCCCGACCTACAACCTGCTGGGCGACGAGCTCGACAGCCCGCGCGGCCGTATTTACCTGATGAAGCAGATGCTGGAAGGCGCGCCGGTCACCGCCAATACCCAACTGCATCTGGATCGCTGCCTGACCTGCCGCGCCTGCGAAACCACCTGTCCCTCCGGCGTGCAATACGGGCGCCTGTTGGATATCGGTCGCGAGATTGTGGAAAGCAAGGTGCAGCGCGGCGCCATCGATCGTTTGCAGCGCGGCGTGCTGAAAGCGGTGTTGCCGCGGACCGGTTTGTTCAAGATGGGCTTGGCAATGGGCCGTGCGCTGAAGCCGCTGCTGCCGGCGGCACTGGCCAAAAAAATTCCGTCGAAACGCGCGGCGGGGGCATGGCCGGCCGCGCGACACGCCCGAAAAATGCTGGTGCTCGAGGGCTGCGTGCAACCGGCGATGGCGCCGAATATCAACGCCGCCACGGTGCGGGTGCTTGACCAGCTCGGCATTTCGCTGATCGCGGCGGAGAAGGCGGGCTGCTGCGGTGCGATCCCGCAGCATCTGAGCGACTCGCATCAGGCCGATGTCTTCATCAAGCGCAATATCGACGCCTGGTGGCCGGCCATCGAGCAGGGCGCGGAGGCGATCGTGGTCACCGCCTCCGGCTGTGGTGCGCTGGTGGCGGAATACGGCCATATACTGCGCAACGATACGGCCTATGCCGCCAAGGCGGCGCGCGTGACGGCGCTGTTCCGCGACGTCAGCCAGGTGATCGTGCAAGAGAAAGACGCGCTGGCCAAAAAACTTGCGGCAGGCAGTGGAACAGGGCAGAAGCTGGCCTTTCATTCGCCCTGCAGCCTGCAGCATGGTTTGCAGATCAAGGGCGTGGTGGAAGACCTGCTGCGCGCCGCCGGTTATGAATTGACGATGGTGCCCGACGGGCATCTGTGTTGCGGCTCGGCGGGCACCTATTCGTTGCTGCAGCCGGAACTGTCGCAGCAATTGCTGTCGAACAAAGTGAAGGCGCTGGAGTCCGGCGCGCCGCAAATGATCGCGACCGCCAATATCGGTTGTCTCGCGCATATTGAATCGGGTTTGAACGCAAGCTCGCGGGCGCCGATCCGCCACTGGATCGAGTTGCTGGATCTGCGTTTGCAAGCAGTGGTTTGAAGTGTCATGCAGCAAGCAGCAGAAAGTGAAAACAGAAGGTGGAATGGCGGCAAGGTAGTGCCAATAAGAAAATTCTGAGGAGAAATTGATGAGCAAGAAATACAACATCCTGATTCTGGGTGCGTCCTATGGTTCCCTGCTGGCCACCAAAATGGTGCTGGCCGGCCACAATGCAAAAATGGTTTGCCTGCCCAACGAAGTCGAGGCTTTCAACACCGATGGCGCGATCATCCGCATGCCGATCAAGGGACGTGAGGGACTGGTCGAGATCGATTCGCGCAAGGCGCCGGGCAAACTGTCCGCGGCGGTCCCCGGCGACGTCAATCCGGCCGATTACGATTTGATTGCGCTGGGCATGCAGGAGCCACAGTACCGTTCCCCCGGCGTGCGCGAGCTGCTGGAAAAGGTGGCGAAATCGAAGGTGCCGTGCATGTCGATCATGAACATGCCGCCCTTGCCCTATGTGGCGCGCATTCCAGGAATATCGGTCGATGCCTGCCGCGTCGCCTATACCGACCCCACGGTATGGGACAGTTTCGATCCGAAACTGATGACCCTGTGCAGCCCGGACCCGCAGGCGTTTCGTCCGCCGGAGGAAAAGGTCAATGTGCTGCAGGTGCGCCTGCCGACCAACTTCAAGGCGGCGCGTTTCGATTCGGAAGCGCATACCGCCATCCTGCGCCAGCTGGAAGCGGATATCGACGCGGTGCGTTTCGACACCGGCGCGGGCCTGATCGAATTGCCGGTCAAGCTCAAGGTGCACAACTCGGTGTTCGTGCCCCTGGCCAAATGGAGCATGCTGCTGGCCGGCAACTATCGCTGCATCACCAAGGATGGCATGCGCCCGATCAAGGACGCGGTGCATTCGGATATCGAGGCTTCGCGCGCCGTTTATGTCTGGGTGGCCGAGTTGTGCAAGAAACTCGGCGCCGACGAAAAGGACCTGGTGCCGTTCGAGAAATACGCCAATGCGGCGCTCGGCTTGGGCAGCCCTTCGTCGGCGGCGCGCGCCTTGTACGGCGGCGCGCAGAACATCGAACGAGTCGATCTGCTGGTGAAAACGCTGGCTGCACAGAAAGGCATGCAGTCGAAGGTGCTCGACGAAGTCGTTGCCCTGGTCAATGCCAAGCTGGAAGAAAATCGGCGCGCGGCAGTGGTAATGGCGACAGCCAAGGCCTGACCGGTCACCGGGTTACGTTCAGCGTCGATAGAGGCGCAGCAGCTCGGTACGATCGCCGGGCCGCGCGCCTTCCCAGACCTTGCGCCATGCGGAATCGACGATCGGCGGCTGCGCATTGGTGCCCTGCGCCAGCAGCCAGTCGCAGGCGGCGGAGCGCGTGTCGGTCAGCGGGGTGAAGCGCAGGCCGGCGTAATAGTCGAACATGGCGCGTTGCGAATCGCCCAGTTGGGTGGAAGCAATGCAGCGGCGCGCGGCCGGTATTTGATGCGCGATCGTGCCGACGACGAGGCGATAGCTGCGCACATGATCGATGGCCGGCAGCATCAGGCTGCTCAGAAATACCCAGATCAGGGTAATGCCGGCCGCCCAGTTGACGATGGCGCGGCGGTTGCTGCGATGGGCGCGGATCACCGCATACAGCCAGACGATGGACAGCAGCGCGGCGCAGACAAAGGGCAGGGCGCGAAACGAGAACACAAAGCCCGGCGCCTGGATGGATACGGCGCGCGCCGCGCCTTCGGGAACGCCGGTGACGGCCGCCGTCCAGTACAGCCAGAAGGCGACGATGAGTGCGCCGAAGAACACCGTGCTGAACCAGTCCATGAAACTGGCGAGTCCGCGCGGCAGACGGTCCAGCACGCTGGCGGCCGCCAGCGCCAGCGGCAGCAGCAGTACCATCGCCGACGGGTCGCGCGATTCGCGCACCACGGACAACATCACCAGCAGGGCGACAAAGCCGACCAGGGGCAGGGCCAGCTCGATGCGTTCGCGCAGCTTGGCGCGGTCGCGCCACCACAGCCACAGGGCAAAGGGCAGGGCCGGAAGGCCGTACCAAGGCAGGATGTTGAGGAAGTACAGCGGGTTCATCGCGCGGCGCGATTCATCGGTAAGAAAGGGCGCGCCCAGCACCACATCGAACCAGGTGCGCGTATCCACCGGTCCGCTCAGCTTCAGGGCCACTGGATAGACGAGCATCAATGGCAGCATCACGCCGATCGCAATGCCGATGCCACGCCGGAAATCGCGGTTTTTCGTGTCGCGCAGGAACAGCATCAGGGCGATCGCCAGCAGGGGCACCAGCAGGGCCGGCACCACGCCGATCGACAGCGCGATCACACCACCGCCGATGCCGGTGGTGACGCCGCCCTTGCGGGGTTCGGAGCGGATGCGGGTCATGCCATAGAAGGCGATGGCGAAACCGGCGAGACCGGCGATCTCCGGATTGATTTCATGCCCGCGCAGCAGCAGGCCGAGGCAGCCGATCAGCAGCAGCACCGCGATGCGCCCGGCGCGATCGTCGAACAGGCGGTTGGCGGTGCGATAGGTGAAGGCGATGGCGATCAGCATGAACACGCCGCTGGCCAGGCGCGCGCCGTCATGCAGGGGCAGGATCGGTGAAAACAGGAATGCGGTGAGCGAGGCCACCCAGTAATACAGCGGCGGGTAGTCCGCGCTGGGCAGGCCGGCGATCATCGGCGACAGCCAGTGGCCCTCGCGCAGCATGCCGTGGATCACGCTGAAGGCCATGGCTTCGTCGGGTTTCCAGGGATCGTGACCGATCAGGCCGGGCAGCAGCCAGGCCGCGCAGATGATCAGGAACAGCGCATTCTTGACCGGCGTTTGCGTGCCGTCGAACACGATCGGCTGCCCGATCGCCTTCGAGAAAATGCCCATGCGCGAAGTCGCGCGCGGAATCGATGCGGGGTCGTTGGAGCGTGGAGTCAAGGGGTTTTCTTATTGGAGGGTTTTTATCGACTGCCCGGTGCGAATCTCGCCCTCAGGATAAACCTGGTTGAGCAAGCGCAGCTGGCCGTCGGGATTGCGTATTTGCGCGGCATTGCGCGACAGCGCAGGCACCAGAGCCGCGATGCTGCCACCCGGCGCGGCGACAATTTTGAGCGCATAAGGCCTGGCCAGTTCCGCATCGGCGGCGTTCATCGCGCGGAAGCTCTGGATGATGGCCTGCATATCGGCGCGGAAACGAGTGCGCGCGTCGGCAGTTTTCGCCAATGGCCGCAGAATATAGTCATTGTTATCGAGGGTGATGGCGGTGGCTTCGATGGACGCGCCCTGCCGGGTGCCGCTGAAGCTGAGCGCCTCCAGGCCATTGATCCCGATGCGCTCGCTGCGGGCATTGCTCGCCTGCAGTTTGCCGATCGCCGCCTCCAGATCGCCATGCGTATTGGCGGGCACCATCAGGATGGCGGCTTGTTCGTCGGGACTGACAATCAACAGCTGTTCGGATTCGTTCTGGAATTTCCAGCCGGCCGGCGCATGCAGGGTCAGGCCGAGCGGGGCATGATAAAAGTGCCGGCCGCGCACCACGCCCTGAGCGGCGCTGTCGCCGAATGTCATGCCATTGATTTTTTGCAAGTAGCGTTCGCGTCCGGCGTCCTCATATTTGCCTGTGTATTGCGCGGCGATTTGCGCGATTTCCTCAAGGCGCTGATCATTCGAGGGATGCGTTGACAAATAATTCGGCTGGCTTTTGGCCGGGCGCCCGGCGGCGCGCGCCTCGTCGGCGCTGAATACTTCGTTTTGCTTCAGCACCTTCAGCACCGTAATCATGGTGGCCGGGTCCTGGCCGATGCGTTGCAGATATTCGGCGCCGAGCCGGTCGGCTTCAAGCTCATGCTCGCGGCTGTTGGGCAGCAGCCACAGGCCCTGTCCCGCCTGGCTGGCCACCTGCCCCGCGCCGCCGCGGCCGAGATAAACCTGGCCCAGCACTTCCATGGCGACCGCGCCGATGCCGACCACTTGCGACTGCGCCTGCTGCTGGGCGCCGTGCCGCGCCGTGACATGGCCGATTTCATGACCCAGTACCCCGGCCAGTTCGGCCTCGCTGTTGAGATAGGCCATCAGGCCGCGGGTGATGTAGACATAGCCGCCGGGCAGGGCAAAAGCATTGATCTCGGGGCTGTCGACAACGGTGAAAGTCCACTGCAAATTGCTGCGGTGAGAATTTTGCGCAAGACGCTGGCCGATCTCGTTCACATAGGCCTGCAGGGCTGGATTGTCGTAGACACCGTATTCTTTGCGAACCTGCGGGTCGGCTTCGCGGCCGATAGCGATTTCCTTGCTCTCGCTGATCGCCAGCTGGGTGTCGCCGCTGACCGGATTGACTGCGCAACCGCCGATGGCGGCCAGGCCGATCGATAACAGCAGTGCTGAACAGGCGCGGCGCAAATGAATCTGCATCTTTTTTACTCGTTCGGGTTCAGGCGATTCCGCATTTTACGCCCGCGTCCGACGCATGCACGGTCGACGCGGCGCGGAGGGATCGGGACGCGCAACAAAAAAGGCAGCCAAAGCTGCCTTTTCCGGAAACGCTCAGGACCTGAATTACTTGGCGGCTTTTTCAGCGGCCGGTTTCGCGGTCGAACGCGTGAAGCGCTGTTTGAACTTGTCGATACGGCCAGCGGTGTCGATGACTTTGTGCTTGCCGGTATAGAAAGGATGTGATTCCGAGGAAACCTCGATACGGATGACGGGGTATTCCTTGCCGTCGGTCCATTTCATTTTTTCCTTGCCCTTGGTTTCGGCGGTGGTGCGGGTCAGGAATTTGAAGTCGCAGGACGAGTCGAAAAAGATGACTTCGTTATAGGCGGGATGGGTATCGGGTTTCATGGTTTTGCCTTTCTTTCCGTAAAGGGTGGCCCTCTGGGGCACCTCTATGCAGACAAGTTTGTTGGGGAAGCCGCAGATTATGCCCAAAAATGGCACAAAAAGCAACGTGGATTCAAAGGAATAGCCTTATCGCTCCGTCCTGTTGCTCCGTCCTGTTGCTCCGTCCTGTTGCTCCGTCCTGTCACCCCGTTCCCATCACGGAACGATCCCCCCAGGCTGATAGAGCGGGCGAAGCAGCAGATAAGCCATCCAGAGCATTGTCAGCCCGATTGTCGCATCAAGTATTTGCCATGAGATTGGCCGGGCGAACAGCGGTTTCAGGAAACGCGCGCCAAACCCGATGGTGGTGAACCATAGCGCACTTGCCGAGATGGCCCCAAGCGAGAACCACCATTGCTGTCCGGCCGGCTGCTGTGCGCCAACGGAGCCAATGAGCAATACCGTGTCGATATAGACATGCGGATTCAGGAACGTGAACGCGGAAAGCTGGCCGATTGTTGCGCGGAGCGGGGCCGCGCCGGCCGCCTCGTCTACATGCAGTGCCGACGGTCGCGCCACGCGCACAAACGAACGCACAGCGTACCAGGCAAGGAACGTGCTACCGGCAAGCGCCGCCGCCTTCAGTATCGACGGCGATGACGCCAGCGACGCGCCAAGTCCGGTGACACCCGCCACGATCAGCGCCGCATCCGCTGCGATGCAGAACGCGACAATCGCGCCGACGTGCTCACGGCGCAGTCCCTGGCGCAAGACGAACGCATTTTGCGCGCCGATCGCTACGATGAGCGAAGCGGTAATCGCAAAACCTAAAGGGAGCGCGGATAAGGCCATGCGTTTAATCTACCTACCCGCGTCGCCTTAGCCCAGTTAAACTTGCTAATGGATATTTAGAGGAATTAACGCCCATGCTTGATTATCCTGCGATTGCGGCTGTCGCGGCTGTGGCCCGCGAAGGCAGCTTTGAGCGTGCTGCGCGGGTGCTGCACGTCACACCGTCCGCAGTATCCCAGCGCGTGAAGCTGCTGGAGGAGCGCCTCGGCAGAATTCTGATCAAGCGCGGACAGCCCTGCCTGCCCACCGCGGCGGGCCGCTTGTTGTGCCGGCACGTGGAACAGGTCGGATGGCTGGAGGGCGATCTGCGCGACGCGCTCCCGGCGCTTGACCGTTCCGGAGAGGCCGGGCACGCCACCACCCTGCGCATCGCAGTCAATGCCGACAGTCTCGGCACGTGGTTCGTCCAGGCGCTGGCGGCGTTCTCGCGCACCCAGGAAGCGCTCTTCGACATCGTGGTGGACGATCAGGATCACACCATCGAGTGGTTGCGCCGCGGTGAAGTCTGGGCGGCGGTGACGGCGGCCGGCCAAGCGGTGCAGGGATGCCGCAGCGTGCGCCTCGGCGCGCTCGTGTATGTCGCGACCGCGAGCCCGGCGTTCGTGCAGCGCCACTTCCCGACCGGTGTGACGGCGGCCGCACTGGCGCGCGCGCCGTGTCTCAACTTCAACAGAAAGGATCAGCTACAAGCCGAGTGGCTGCGTCGCGCGGTGCGCAAGGTCGTCCAGCCGCCCACGCATTGGTTGCCGTCAACCCAGGCTTTCATCGAGGCGACTGTTGCCGGACTTGGCTGGGCGATGAATCCTGCTTTGCTTGCCAGGCCGTATATCGAGGCGGGCGCACTGGTCGAGCTCCCGCCCCGGCGAGCGCTGCCCGTGCCGCTGTATTGGCAGAGCGCCCGGTCGCTCGCCCCGCGGCTCGCCAACTTGGCCGACAGCGTTGTCGCGGTCGCGCGCCGCGAGCTTTCGCGTCAGGGGAAGTAATGAGGAAACATTTGGCAGGACTCCACTTAAGTCCCCGCTTGCGGGGATGCGAGCGCGAATTGCCAAACGGAAGTTTCGATTTCCGGAGCGTCTGCCGGCTACGCCGATCGAACTTGGCTAGCCCTTTTTCATGGAGTCGAAAAACTCCCCATTATTTTTGGTGCTTTTGAGCTTGTCGACCAGGAATTCGGTCGCTTCCAGCTCATCCATGCTGTACATCATCTTGCGCAGCACCCAGACCTTTTGTAGCAAATCGGGGGCGATCAGCAATTCTTCGCGGCGGGTGCCGGAACGGTTGACGTTGATGGCCGGGTAAACGCGTTTCTCGGCGGCGCGGCGGTCGAGGTGGACTTCCATATTGCCGGTGCCCTTGAATTCCTCGTAAATCACATCGTCCATGCGCGAACCGGTATCGATCAGGGCGGTGGCGATGATGGTCAGGGAGCCGCCTTCCTCGATATTGCGGGCGGCGCCGAAAAAGCGCTTCGGGCGCTGCAGGGCGTTGGCGTCGACACCGCCGGTCAGCACCTTGCCGGAGGCTGGCACCACGGTGTTGTAGGCGCGGGCGAGACGGGTGATGGAATCGAGCAGAATGACCACGTCCTTCTTGTGTTCGACCAGGCGCTTGGCTTTTTCGATCACCATTTCGGCAACCTGCACATGGCGGGTGGCGGGTTCATCGAAGGTCGAGGCGATCACTTCGCCGCGCACGGTGCGCTGCATTTCCGTCACTTCTTCCGGGCGTTCATCGATCAGCAGCACGATCATGATGACTTCGGGGTTATTGATGGCGATGGCGTGGGCAATGTGCTGCAGCATCACCGTTTTGCCGGACTTCGGGTTCGCCACCAGCAGGCCGCGCTGGCCCTTGCCGATCGGGGCGATGATGTCGATCACGCGGCCGGTGAGGTTTTCATCGGACTTGATGTCGCGTTCGAGGATGAACGGCTTGTTCGGAAACAGCGGCGTCAGGTTTTCGAACAGGATCTTGTTCTTGGAGTTTTCGGGCGGCTCGCCGTTGACTTTGTCGACTTTCACCAGCGCAAAGTAGCGCTCGCCTTCCTTGGGGGTGCGGATCTCGCCTTCGATGGTGTCGCCGGTATGCAGATTGAAGCGGCGGATTTGCGAGGGCGAAACGTAGATATCGTCGGGCCCCGCCAGGTAGGAAGTATCCGGTGAGCGCAGGAAGCCGAAGCCGTCCTGCAGGACTTCAAGGGTGCCGTCGCCGAAAATCGCGTCGCCTTTCTTGGCCTGGTTCTTCAACAGGGCGAAGATCAGCTCCTGTTTGCGCAGGCGGTTGGCGCCTTCCAGTTCAACGGCATTGGCCATCTCCACGAGTTCGGAGACGTGCTTGAGTTTCATGTCGGATAAATGCATGGTGATCGTGATCCATGGGACGAAATGGCATTCAGGCCAAAAAATTGGCCGGGAATGGGGGCGTTGAATCGAAAAGCCCGCTTTGGAAATGTGCCCTCCGCAGGGCGGTTCCCGAGGGACTGGCCCTGGAACCTGAGCAACGATAAACATTGGGGGTTTACTGCGGAGGTGCTACCGGATATCCCCGCGCTCGTTGTTTCGTCTGGCGCGGGTTTTGACAAGAATAGGGCGAATGATTCGCCGTGTCAAATGGGATATTGGTGAGCGCGGTCAGGCAGGGCCGGCCGCGCCGTGGTTCAGATATTCGCGTCGATGAAGGCGGCGAGCTGGGTTTTGGACAAAGCGCCGACCTTGGTCGCTTCCACATTGCCGTTTTTGAACAACATCAGGGTGGGGATGCCGCGGATGCCGTACTTGGGCGGCGTGGCCTGGTTGTCGTCGATATTGAGTTTGGCGATTTTCAGTTTGCCCGAGTAATCGCGCGCGACATCTTCCAGGATCGGGGCGATCATCTTGCAGGGGCCGCACCATTCTGCCCAGTAATCGACCAGCACCGGGGTCGTGCTTTGCAGGACTTCGTTGTCAAAACTGGCATCGCTGACATGGACAATGGCATCACTCATGAAGAACCTCGACTTTTTGGTACGGAAAAAGGAAAAATGCGGGCAATTCCGGAAATTTCAACCCTCGCGGGATGAAGCGCAGCATTATGCCATCGTTTGGCGATGAGGTTGCGACGGGCGGGCTCTGGTAAAATTGGGGAAATTTCCGGTACTTCTAAGGTTGTTTCATGGCTTACGTTATCACTGAATCCTGCATCAAGTGCAAATATACCGACTGCGTCGATGTCTGTCCGGTCGATTGTTTCCGCGAAGGGCCGAATATGCTGGTCATCGATCCGGATGAATGCATTGACTGCACCCTGTGCGTGGCGGAGTGTCCGGTGGAAGCGATTTTTGCGGAGGACGATGTGCCGGCCGAACAGCGCAAGTTCATTCCCATCAATGCCGAGCTGGCAAAGGTCTGGAAACCGATTGTCGAGCGCAAACCCGGTCCGGCCGATGCGGATGAGTGGGCCAAAGTCAAAGAGAAGGCCCATCTTCTCGAGAAGTAAACGCGGGATCATTCTCCTTCCGCCGCCTGTGCAGACCTGTCGGCGGTGACAGCCTCGCTCAATAAAATGCCCGATGCGCGCCGCCTTGCGCCGGAGACTTTCATCGAAGACGCGGCGGCCTTCATCATTGAAGGCCATCTTGAGCAGCTGCCCGATCTCTCCGCCCTGACCATCATCGCTGTGCCGCGCGCCGCCACGGCCCTGCGCCGCGCGCTGGCGCGACACGCCGCACAGCGCGGACATGCGACCTTGCTGCTGCCGCGCATCGGCACCATCGCCGATCTGGCCCAGCGCGTGTCGCTCGCCGCATCGGGGCGCGTTAGCGCCACCGCCGAGCGGGTTCTCGATATTTTCCAGATTCTGAAAAAGCAGCGCTGGCTGTCATCCAGCGAAACCTGGTTGCTGAGCGGCGAACTGGTGCAACTGGCCGACGAACTGACCCATAATCTGGTGGCGGTGCCGGCCACGCTGGAGGAACATGCGGCCACGCTGGCGCGTGCTTATGCCATCGGCAAGCACAATGCGGATTTCAGTTTCGAGGCGCGCCTCACCCATGATGTCTGGCGGACGCTGGCGCAGCCTGGCGAGGGCCAGCTCGATGCGCCGGCGCGTTATGCCTTGCAGTTGGCGGCCTGGGCCGCGGCGGCGGAAGCGCCGCTATACATCATCGGCAGCATCGGCTACTCGCGGCGCGAACGGGCCTTCTTTGCGGCATATGCCGCGCGCGCACCGCTGTGTATGCTGGACCAATCCGGCCCTGCGGCGTCCCGGCATTCGGCGCGCATGCGGTTTCTGGCGGCGGCATTTGCCGGGGCGCCGATAGCCGCTGCCGACCAGGCGGCCCCGGCCGCGGCAAACGCCGATAGGCCTGTTCAGTCGTCAACCGATGACGCCGATCATTTGCGCTGCTATGCCGCACACGATGTGGAAGACGAGGCCGGCGCCGCCTTGGCGATGCTGCGGCAATGGCTGCATGAGGGCAAGCGCAATATCGCGGTGGTGGCGCTGGATCGCCAGGCGGCGCGCCGCCTGCGCGCACTGGCCGAGCGCGAGCAGATCCTGATGAGCGATGAAATCGGCTGGCCTTACTCCACGACCGTGAGCGCGACCGCGGTGATGCGCTGGCTGGAGGCGCGCCGCGACGGCTTTTACCACGCCACCCTGGTCGACCTGCTCAAATCGCCGTTCATCTTTGCCGACCGCGATGCGAGTTGGGGGCGTGCGCGCATCAAGTCGGCGGTGCTGGCGATCGAACAGGCGCTGCGCCGCGCCGGCGTGGTGTCCGGACTGCTGCGCGTACGCGAAGCGCTGCAATCGGTTCGCGCCGACGCCATCGACGAGCAAGCCCGCAGTGACGGCATCGTCCTGCTCGACGGCGTGATCGCCGCCGACCGTTCGTTCACGGCCGTGCGTCGCCCGGCGGCCGAGTGGATGAAGGCGCTGCTGGACAGTCTGGCCACACTGGGCCTGCAAGCGGGCCTCGCACGCGATGCCGCCGGCATGGGGCTGCTCGAACATTTCGGCAATGCGCAGCGCGATGTGGCGGCAAGCCGCGTCAATTTGTCGATGAGCGAATTCACCGACTGGCTGCGTTCGCAAATGGAAACGGGGCGCTTTCGCGATCAATCGATCGACAGTCCCATCGTGGTCACTTCGCTGGAGGCCACCCGCTATCGACAATTTGAAGCCGTGCTGCTGATTGGCGCCGCGGCGGCCAATCTGCCCGGCAAACCGGCCGACAGCGGTATTTTCAATCAGTCGGTAAGGCGCAACCTGGGCCTGCCGACCTTCAGCGATGAATTGCAGGCCATTACGCATGATCTGTTCGGCCTGCTGGCGCGCAGCCCGGCGTGCTGGATCAGTTGGCAGGCATCGGGTTCGCGCGACCCGCAAAATCCTTCGCCCTGGGTCGCGGCATTGTTATTGGAGGGCAAACGCCGCTTCGGCAAATCCCTGCTGGTCGCCAATCCGCAACGGGCGTTGGCCTGCAAGCCAGTATCCGTGCGGCTTTCCAGAGTATCGGCCTCAAGACCCGCGCCAATGCTGGCTTCCGGGCAGGTGCCGCAAAAAATTTCGGCCAGCGGCTACCAGAACCTGATCGATTGCCCCTACCGGTTTTTCTCGTTTTCGGTATTGCGCTTGCGCGAGACCGACGATGTGCTGGAGGAAATGGACAAGCGCGAGTTCGGTGAATTCGTGCATGACATCCTCAATCGTTTTCATCAGCGTTTTCCGCAAATTACCGGCGTGGATTCAAGCGCGTTGCGCGCCGCGCTGTTGGAAGAAACGGCGGCCGTGTTTGCGGCTGCCCTGGAACAGAATTTCACGGCGCGCGCCTGGCGCCTGCTGTGGGAATCGGCAATTGACGCCTATCTCAAATGGCAGGGCGAGCGCGAAAGCGAAGGCTGGCGCTGGCAGGACGGCGAGATGAGCAGCGGATTTGACCTGGAGCTCGACGGCGGGCAAATGCTGCGCATTGAAGGACGGATCGATCGCATGGACCAACGCGCCATCGACGGCAATCCGGAATCGGCCGTCATCGATTACAAGGCGCGAGCGTATTCGGTGCTGCAGAAAAAACTGCGGGAACCGGGCGAGGACGTGCAGCTGCCGGTGTATGTCGCGCTGGCCGAGGCCGCGCATCCCGAGCGCGCCGTCACCGAGGCTGCCTATCTGAGCATCGAGCGCGAGAGTGTCAAGCCGGCTGCCTACCCGGATGCGCAGGCGGCCGGTCAGGCGCATGTGCTGCGACTGCAACGCGTGTTCGAACAAATGCATGCGCAGGCGCCGCTGCCGGCGCAGGGCATCGATGCGGTCTGCAATTATTGCGAGGCGCGCGGCTTGTGCCGCCGCGACCACTGGAACCCGGAGGCCAGAGACGGCGATGGCTGAGTTCACGCGTGAACAGCTGACCGCGATCGCGTTGGATCCGGTGCACAGCGTAGTGGTCGAGGCCTGCGCCGGCTCGGGCAAGACCTGGCTGCTGGTGTCGCGCATATTGCGCCTGCTGCTGGCCGGCGCGCCGCCGTCGAGCATTCTTGCCATCACCTTCACGCGCAAGGCGGCGCATGAAATGCGCGAACGGCTGATGGACTGGCTGGAATTTCTCGCCACCGCAAGCGATGCCGAGACACGCAAGTTTCTCAGGCTGCGTGCGCTCGGCGATGCGGAAATCGACGCCTGCCTGTCGCGTGCAAAAGCCTTGTTTACCGAGGTGGCATTTGCCACCCCGGCGATGGCAATCTCCACCTTCCACGGCTGGTTTCAGCAACTGCTCTCCGCCGCGCCACTGGGTCTCGGTGCGGCCGATGCCAGCATTGCCGATAGTGAATCCACATTGCTTGAGGAGGCCTGGCAGATTTTTGCCGAAACACTTAACCGCGCGCCGGAGTCAGCGACCGCGATGGCGCTGCACAATCTGTTTGCCGAATGGGGGCTCGCCAGCACGCGCAATCTGTTGTGGAAATTCATTCGCCGCCGCGCCGATTGGCGCGCCTATGCGCGCAGCACCTTGGGCATTATCACCGATAAAGACGACGATCCGGTTTTGATCGAAGCGGCGCTGGCGCGTTGGCAACAGGAATGGCAGGTGGATCTGGCGCGCGATCCCCTGGCGGAATGGGCGCAACGCGGAGAGATTCGTGCGGCCATTGAAATACTCGTGCGTAGCATTTCTGCGACGCCAAAAATGTCGGATGCGGCGAAAACATTTGCGCTGAATCTGCAAACTGCCAATGCGCTTGCCGATGCGGCCCGCCATGAAAAAATTCGCGAACTGTTCTTCACGCAAAAAAACGAGCCGCGCAAACGGCATGCCGACTACGCGGAAAAAACGGGCGCGCAGGATGCCTTCACCCTCGTCTGCCAATCCCTGCTGGCGCTCGCCGAGGCGCAAGTCGACCGGCGAATTTTCATTTACAACCGCGATGCCCTGATCGCCGGCACCGGCCTGCTGGCGGCGTATGAGAAACTCAAGACCGAACAGCGCGTGCTTGATTTCGCCGACCTCGAATGGCGTACTTTCGAGCTGCTCACGCAAAGCGAACACGCCGAGACCATCCAGTATCGGCTCGATACGCGCTATCGCCACATCCTGCTCGACGAATTTCAGGATACCAATCCGATCCAGTGGCAATCCTTGACCGCCTGGCTGGACGCCAGTGTGGCCGCCGATCATGCGCCGACGGTATTCATGGTCGGCGATCCCAAGCAAGCGATTTATCGATTCCGGCGCACCGATGCACGATTGTTTGATATTGCCAAGGATTATTTCGCCGCCAATTTTTCGGCGACCATTTGCGCGCTGAACCGCACCCGCCGCAATGCGCCACCGGTCGTCGATTTCGTCAATGCCCTGTTTGCAGGCGAGCCGCTGTTCACGGGTTTTCATGCGCACACAGCCGATCATGCCGATCTGCCCGGCGCGGTCTGCGTGATGCCTGGCTTCACGGCGCTGGCTGCCGAAAATGACGAAACGGCGGACAGCGAATTACGCAATCCGCTGGAGCGGCCGCGCGAGGATGCCGGTGAAGACCGGTATGCCCAGGAAGCGCAGGCGCTGGTGGCGGCGGTCAAGGCCACGGTGGGCCGCGTGATGGTCAAGGCCAGGCAAGGGGATATGGAAATCACCCGCCCGGCACGCTACGGCGACATCATGGTGCTGTTCCGGCGCCGTGCGCCCCTGCCGGCGTTCGAAGAGGCCTTGCGCACGGCGCGCCTGCCTTATGTGGGCGCGCGGCCGGGTGGCCTGATGGCGGCGCTGGAAGTGCGCGATATGGCAGCCCTGCTGACCTTTCTCGCTGCGCCGAATGACGACCTGTGCCTGGCCCAGATACTCAAGTCGCCGTTGTTCGGTGTTGACGATCAGTCGCTGCTGGCCATCCGTTTCCTGGAACAGCCCGGTTCCTGGTGGCAACGTCTGCAGTCGCTTGCGCAAGGCGACAACGCTGCCCCGGCGTTGAAGCGCGCCGCGGACCTGCTGACCGACTGGCTGGTGCGCATGGACCGCGTGCCGGTGCACGATTTGCTCGATCGCATTTATCACGATGCCGATGTGCTTGCCGCCTATGAGTGCGCAGTTCCAGATTTTCTCCGCGCCGGCGTGCTGGCCAATCTCAATGCCTTCATGGCGCTGGCGCTGGAAGTCGACAGCGGGCGCTATCCCAGCCTCACGCGTTTTTTGCATGAGCTCAAACGCTTCGGTGCCCTGCCCGACCAGGAGGCACCGGACGAGGGGGCCGCGCGCGAAGAGGAGGGCAGCAGCACAAGCGACCACGATGGTGGTGCCGCGCTGGAAGTGAATGCCCTGCGGCTGATGACCATTCATGCGTCCAAAGGTCTGGAAGCGCCGATTGTCTGGCTGATCGATGCCGATGATGTATCGGCGCGGGGCGATGCACACACCGTCATTGCCGACTGGCAGGCCAACGATGTCGCGCCGCGACATTTTTCCTTCTGGGCCACCAAGGCCTTGCAGGGCCGGCATCGCGATGCGATTCTCGCCGAGGAAGCGGCCTACCAGGCACGCGAGCAATTGAACCTGCTGTATGTGACGGCGACACGCGCGCAGCAGTTTCTGATCATCAGCGGAACGGCGCGCAATAACAAATCGCCCGAGGTGTCGACCTGGCTGGATCGCGCCTTGGCCACCGCGGCGCCACGCCTGACGGAATTTCCGGGCGCGCTCGTGAGCGCTGCAATGCATGGCAAGGGGATATCCGTAGATAAAAATGCCCGCGAACAAGGCGGCATGGTTACCGATTTACCGGCACCCATGCCTATCGGCGTGCGCCAGCCATCGACGCCCGGCGAAAATATTATGGCGCGCGAACTCGGCATCGCCATCCATGCACTGCTGGAAACCAATGCGCCGGACAGCGTAGACCGCAAGCGCGTGGACATGGCTGGTGCGGAAGACCTCGCCGCCGAAGTGGCGCGCCGCATCCTGCAAGCGCCCGCCTTGCAGAAATTTTTCCGGCATGAACAATTTATTACCGCGCACAACGAACTGGAAATCGCCGTGACGATCGACGGCGAGACGCGTATGCAGCGCATCGACCGCCTGGTCGAGTTCAGGGATGAAGTCTGGGTACTGGACTACAAAACCGGCGCGGTCGATCCAGAACGGCATCGCTCGCAAATCGAGGTCTATTGCGACGCTCTCATCCCGGTGTACACGGGCCGGGCCGTGCATGGAGCCCTCATCGATGGCGAGGGCAAGCTCTGGGTGCTGCGCTGATCGTGCGGATTTGGATCCGTCAGGGCGCACCAAAGCTGCGCGCGATCGCGCTTGTGAGGAAGGAAGGCACGGCCGTGGTGCAGTTGTTGGCCGGTCAAGGGGCCGCCCGACTCTGAAAACCATCTGGCACAGCAAATGCTTATAGCTTGCCACTCCATCTCTGGTGGTTCCCCATGTCAGATATCACCCGCATCATCAAGCAACTGAATTCGAATCTTTCCGCACAAACCAATCTCTCTCCCTCGATCAGCCCCGCCGATATGCGCGGCGTATTCGCCGAGGTGCTCGACGGCGGCGCCTCGGATCTCGAGCTCGGTGCCATGATGGCGATGTGTTCCGCGGTGGCGACGCAACGCCATCACGGCATCTACATCGAAATCCTGTTGGGCCTCCTCGATGCGGTGCGCGAACGCGTGATCACGCTGTCGGCCCCGAGGGGTGAATATCGTACGGTGGTGCTTCCCAATTATGGCGAACTCGATGCCGGCAATGCCGTACCCCTGATCGCACTGAAATTGCAGCGCCTCGGGATCCCGGTCCTGGTGCATGGCGCCCTGGAGACCAGCGGCGGCCTCGCCAATTGCGGCGTGTTCCGCGAGCTGGGTGTGCTACCGGTGGCAACCCGTAGTCAAGCCGAGTTGCGTCTGGCTGAAAACGGTCTGGCCCTGGTGCCGACCGCGCTGATTTCGCCCGGCCTTGCAGCGATGATGGCGCTGAAAAGTCGACTGGGTATCAGCACACCGGCGCATGTACTGGCGAGTTTGCTGATGCCGCTGGCTGCTACGACCGCGCTGCAAAGCGCGCCATCGTTCGATATGCTGCAAGTGGCAAATGTGCCATGCTGGCTTGAATCATTGCTGGGCGATAGCGGCGCAATGGGCACCACGCCCACCCTCGTTGCCCTCGCCGGGCCCACTTGCTTTGGACACATGGAAAATCGCCCGCGCCTGATCTACAAGGATGCTGGCCGAGGTGTCGATGGCGGCGAATGGCAAACCCTGTTCGACGCCGAAGCCGCATCGCGTTCGGATCCCTTGCGTCTGCCGCCCGTGCCTGCCGATACCCGTGGTTTTGCGGCCTGGATCCGCCAGCGGCTTGACGGCAAACTTGCGCTGCCGGCCCCGGTGGTCAATCAACTCGCCTGTTGTATTTACGGTGCGGGCTATGTGCAGGACTTCAACCAGGCGAAGGCAGTGGCTGCGGTGGAGACGGGGAGTCTGGCAGCGTAGTTATTCAGCGAACATTTTTCTTCAGCGTCGACGAGGAATTTGTGTCAACGAGGCGATCTGCATGTTCCTGCCTGGGACGCCGCGATGCAGATGATAGCGGGCAATTCGAGCGTTGCATGCCGGCTCTTGAAGAACTGGTAATGCACGCTGTAATTTTCTTGCTCGATTTTTGCAGGTCAAGCGCAGGGGTTGTCATCACTATGGTCACCGTCCATAGCGAACGTTGCAGACATGGACTTATTTGCCTTTCGGGGCTTTCTCCAGCCCCTTGATGCTGTCGCCCGGCTTGATTTTGTTGGCGCTGAACCAGCCGGCATTCATTTCCAGCGCATAGCGCACCGGGCCTTCCGCCTGATGGGATATTTCCGTCTGCGGTTCCATCTCGTGGATGCTGACGATTTTTCCAGCCTCGTCCATATACGCGACGCTCAGCGGGATCAGGGTGTTTTTCATCCACATGGCGTGATAGGCGATCTGTGGAAATACAAACAGCATGCCGTCGTTCTTGCCCATATGGGTGCGGAACATCAGGCCTTTCTGGCGGGCGGCGTCATCAGTGGCCAGTTCGGCCTTGACGGCGTGGCCATTCACGCTGACGTTGATGGTCGGTGGGGCGGCAACGTTTTCTTTGGCCTGCCCGGCGTTGACGAAAGCGCAGATGGTGATCAGGAATAATGGTGTGCGGAGGCGGGAGATGGCGTTCATGGGTCTGTGAGGTGGGTAGGGTGGACGATAAACGAGTCGCGCAAGGGGCAGGGTGACACTGGCAGCGCAGTGCGCGGATGAGGGATTATTTTTTGCCGGTGCTGCCAAACCCGCCTTCGCCGCGTTTGGAGACGGTGAATTCCTGCACGAGGTTGAACTCGACCTGCAGCACCGGCACGATGATGAGCTGCGCGATACGCTCCATCGGCTGCATGGTGAATTCGCTGTGGCCGCGATTCCATACCGAGACAAAAATCTGGCCCTGATAGTCGGAATCGATCAGTCCCACCAGATTGCCGAGGACAATGCCGTGCTTGTGCCCCAACCCGGAGCGTGGCAGCACCATGGCGGCATAGCCGGCATCGGCGATATGGATGGCGATACCCGAGGCGACCAGATTGGTCTCGCCCGGTTTCAGCGTCATCGGCGCGTCGATGCAGGCGCGTAGGTCGAGGCCGGCGGAGCCGGGAGTTGCATAGTGGGGAAGTTCGTTGAGAAGACGGGGGTCAAGTACGCGGACGTCCAGCTTATGCATGTTTGGATTTTTGCTGTTGTTGTAAAGAAGCCGGCACGGCCAGGTAAAGACCGGCGGCGTGATTGACCACGGCATACGCGATTTCCGCCTTGCTGCCTTTGGGAACCGGATGGTCACCGCTGGCATCGACGATGGTCACCTCGTTGTCGTCGGCACCGATGGCGGTGGTTGCCAGATTGGCGACAATCATCGGGATGCCTTTGGCCACGCGCTTCTTGCGGGCGTACTCGAGCACATCGCGGCTTTCCGCGGCAAAACCGACACAGAATGGCGCCGGTGCCAAGCCGGCGACGGTGGCAAGAATATCGACGGTGGGTTGCAGGGCCAGCGTCAGGTCATCGCTTGATTTTTTCATCTTGTGCGCCTGCGGCAGTGCCGGCGTGTAGTCGGCAACCGCGGCGACGGCGAAGAAAAGATCGGTTTGCGCAATATGGCTCATCACGGCGGCATGCATGTCTGCGGCCGTTTGCACGCGTATGGTGGTCATGCCAGCGGGATCGGCCAGCGCCGTGGGGCCGCTGATCAGGGTGATGTCGGCGCCGGCATCGCGCAATGCGACCGCGATCGCATAGCCCATCTTCCCCGAACTGGCATTGGTGATGCCGCGTACCGGGTCGATCGGCTCAAAGGTGGGACCGGCCGTGACCAAAGCGCGCTTGCCGGCAAGCGATTTCGGGGCGGACCTCACGGCATAAAAAGACTCGACGTCTGCAAGCAGGGCTTCAGGCTCCAGCATGCGGCCCATGCCGGTTTCGCCACAGGCCTGGTCGCCTTCATCCGGGCCGAGAATGATGACGCCATCGGCGCGCAATCGCGTCACATTGCGCTGGGTGGCCGGGTTTTCCCACATTTCGCGATTCATGGCGGGTGCCAGCAGCAGCGCGCACTCGTCGGCATTGCGCGCGATGCATAGCGTGGACAGCAAATCGTTGCACAGACCATTGGCCAGTTTGGCCATGAAATCCGCCGTGGCGGGTGCCACCAGGATCGCATCGACCCCACGCGATAGCTCAATATGCGCCATATTGTTGGGAATGCTTGCATCCCAGAGGTCCGAGTAGACGCGATTGCCCGACAGTGCCTGCAAGGTGGTGGGCGTAATGAAGGCCTTGGCGCCCTCGGTCACCACCACCTGTACCTCGATGGCGGCTTTTTTCAGGGCGCGTGTCAACTCGGCTGCCTTGTAAGCCGCTATACCCCCAGTGATGCCGAGCACGATGCGGCGCGGCGGCATTGCGCGAGTCGGTACCGCTTGATGGGTTTTCAGGACTTTGGCCATTTCGGCATTCTACTTTACGGATTCAAACGTTAACACCATGTCGATCACGCAATGGCCCCAGCATGAACGTCCCCGCGAACGCCTGCTTGCCCAAGGCGCAACCGCCTTGTCCGACGCCGAACTGCTGGCGATTTTTCTGCGCGTGGGCATGAAAGGCAAAAGCGCAGTGGATCTGGCGCGCGAACTGGTAAGCACTTTCGGTAGCCTGCATGGCCTGTTTTCGGCCGGCAAGGCGGAGCTATGTGCCATCAATGGCGTAGGTGAAGCCAAATATGTGCAATTGCAAGCCGTGCTGGAAATGGCCCGTCGCGCCCTGGCGGAGCAAATGAAGGTGGCCGATGCCCTGTCCTCGCCGCAGGCAGTACGGGATTATTTGAAGCTGACCCTGGCGCGCCTGCCCCACGAAGTTTTTGTCGCCGTGTTCCTGACGGCCCAAAACCGGGTCATTGCCGTCGAGGAATTATTTCGCGGCACCCTGACACAAACCAGCGTCTATCCTCGTGAAATCGTGAAGCGATCACTGGCTCACAATGCAGCCTCGGTAATCTTTGCGCATAATCATCCTTCGGGCGAAGCCGCGCCCAGTCAAGCCGATCGGGCGCTGACCACAGCGCTGGCCGACGCCTTGGCGTTGGTGGATATCCGGGTCCTGGATCACTTTATTGTTGCTCCCGGGGCCTCGCTGTCATTTGCGGAGCAGGGAATATTGGCGCCTTAATTGGTGCCATAGCCGATTATTTGGCGCGATGCCAAGATGGCACTTGCGCTAAGTATCTGGTTTTGGCTATAATTTAAAGCTGTCTGTAGCCTAACCGTGAAGTTTCCAATCGTTTAAGAGGTGTGCCATGGCACGCGTTTGCCAAGTAACGGGCAAAGCCCCGATGGTGGGTAACAATGTTTCCCACGCCAATAACAAGACCAAGCGTCGCTTTCTGCCGAATCTGCAGTATCGCCGTTTCTGGGTTGAATCCGAAAATCGTTGGGTGCGCCTGCGCCTGACCAATGCCGGCCTGCGTACCATCGACAAGAATGGTATCGATGTGGTGCTGGCTAAATTGCGCGCCGAAGGCGTCGCGGTTTAACCAAGGGACTGATCATGAGAGACAAAATCAAACTGGAATCGTCGGCCGGCACGGGACATTTCTATACCACCAGCAAAAACAAGCGCACCATGCCCGAAAAAATGGAGATCATGAAGTTCGATCCCAAGGCCCGCAAGCATGTGATGTACAAGGAAACGAAGCTGAAGTAATCGCCGGGGCCGCCGATAGGCTGATAACCCCTGATATCTAAAGATTCTGGGACCAATAAAAAACCCGCCAAATGGCGGGTTTTTTATTGTGGCAACGTCTGTATCTATTGCTGTGTTCAGGCGTAAGCGCGCAGGCGGCGTGAGAACTGCTGCAGAGCCAGAATGCCCGAGGCTTCGGCGCGTTTGCACCAGTCTTCGAGGTTGGCGACCAGTTCTTCCTTGGAAACCGTTGAACGTTCCCAGGTTGCCATCAATTCTTTCTTGAAGGCATAGACGGTTTGAAGCACGCGGCTGCCCTGCAGGGCAGCGTCCAGGCCTTGCTGATGATCCTGCGGCAAGGCGGCGCGATCAGCATACATCCAACCCCTGAAGCGATTCCAGGCGCTGCCCGAGCGCATGCCGCCGAAGGCAGTGCCCTCGTCGCGCAGACGCTGAATTTCGCTGCGGCAGGTGGCTTTAAGCGAGCGCGCGTAACGGGTCGTGATTTCGTAGCGATGGGCAATGACAGCCTGCACGGTTTCGATGTCGCAGGCCACTTTGGTGAGGTCGAAACGCGCCTTGGGCGCGACTTTTTTCACCTTGGCGAGGCCAAGCGTTTCCAGCGCACGGATATACAACCAGCCGATATCGAACTCGTACCAGCGCATCGAAAAGCGCGCCGAGGTCGGGAAAGCATGATGGTTGTTGTGCAATTCCTCGCCGCCGATCCAGAAGGCGACCGGGGTGATGTTGGTACTGGTGTCGGTCACCGTGTAATGCCGGTAGCCCCAGTAATGGCCGATGCCGTTGATCACGCCGGCGGCATGTATCGGAATCCAGGCCATTTGCACTGCCCAGATGGTCGCGCCGATCGGTCCGAACAGTACCAGGTTCAGTCCCAGCATCAGGCCGGCGCCCTGCCAGGAGTATTTGGAGTAGACATTGCGTTCGATCCAGTCATCCGGCACGCCATGGCTGTATTTATCCAGGGTTTCCTGATTCTTGGATTCGGTGCGATACAGTTCCGCACCCTCGGTCAGCACTTTTTTGATGCCGAAGAACACCGGGCTGTGCGGATCTTCCGCAGTCTCACACTTGGCGTGATGCTTGCGATGGATCGCGACCCATTCCCTGGTGACCATGCCCGTGGTCAGCCACAGCCAGAAACGGAAAAAATGGCTGGGAATGGCATGCAGGTCGAGCCCACGGTGGGCCTGGGCGCGATGCAGAAAAATGGTGACGGCGGCGATGGTGACATGGGTCAGCAAAAGCGCGACTACGATGTAGCCCCACCAAGGCAGATCAATCAGGCCGTTGAGGAAAGTAAAGTCCAAGAAAAACTCCTTTGCAGTAATACCCGCATTTTACGCCGAAATGACAAAGGGCAAGCCATATTCCGCTATGTGGCACGAAAACAGCCAACTTTAAGTCGATTTTGCAGATTGCGACGGTTTCAATGGGCCGTTTGGAGCATCCGAAACTACCCCCGCGTTCACAAAACGCAATTCGCGCTGCGGATAGGGGATGGAAATTTTGGCTTCCCGGAAGGCGCGCCAGGCGCGCATCAATACATCCGAACGCAGGCTGGATTGACCCAACTCGGCGTCGTGAATCCATACCGTTAGCTCCAATTCGATGCCGTTGTCGCCTAATTCCTTCAATTGAACGACAGGCGCCGGGTTCTTTTCAACCCGTGGATTGTCTCGGGCCGAGGCCAACAGGATCGCCATGGCTATGTCCAGATCGGTCTCATAAGCCACCGTTACGCTGATTTTGACCGCCACTTTGGGATCGGTATAAGTATGGTTGATAACCGTATTGGTAACCAGGGAATCGTTGGGGATGATCGCCTCGGTGCCGTCGAGCCCTTTGATCACCGTGTAGCGTCCCTTGATGCCCTGGACCACCCCGTGCCGGCCTTCAATGGTGATCAAATCGCCGAGGCGGATCGAGCGGTCGAGCAGGATGATGAAGCCGCTGACATAATTGCTGGCGATTTTCTGCATACCGAAGCCGAGACCGACGCCCAGCGCGCCACCGAATACCGACAGCAGGGACAGCGGGATGCCCACTAGCGGCAGGGCGATCAACAGGGCGACGACCAGCGACAACACACGAACGAACTTGGTAATGACCACGCGCGAACTCATGTCGATGGTGGCGGCGCGCATGACCCGCTTCTCGATCAGGCTCGAAATCGACAGCGCAATGAACAACGTAATCAGCGCCAGCACCAGGGCTTCCAGAATCTGTCGCAGCGACAGTTCCTGCTTGTTCAGCACTAGACGCGTATCCTCCAGCGCGCCGAGCAGTTCGGGAAGCACTCCGGTCAGGTAGAGGGCGACGATGCCCCAGACAGTGATGGCGATGAAACGCTCCGACGTCTTCAGGAACGGGCTGGGCGGAATCAGATGGCGCAGCACATAGAGCGCCAAACGAATCATGGCGTAGGACGCGATCAGCGGCATCGCCACATGAAAGATCGGCACCGGTTGCAGTTTGGCCAGCAGGGCGCGACTCAGCAGGGCGAACACCAGGAAGGACAAAGGCAGTACCAATCGGTGCGCGCTGCCGGCACCGATTTTGGCCAACCCCGGTTCCAGATCGTCCGGCAGCCGCAGGCGGATGATGCGCGCCGCCAGCAGGGCCATCAGGAACGCGACCAGCAACAGGGCCAGCTGAACCATGCCCTGCTTCGACAGCAGGGCGCTGGTCAGCGCATCGAAATCAAAAATGAAGCTCATTCGCTTTCGGGGGCGACGGCAACCGGCTTGGCGGCGACACGGCGCTCAAGCACGGCGGCGAAAAAACCGTCGGTGTGATGGGTTTGCGGGGTGAGCCTGAAGTAAGGCGACATGCCCTCGATGGCGATTTTCTGCCGGGCCAGCACCTCCGACGCCGGAATCGGCGCGAATTCTGGATGCTGCGCGACAAAATTTTCGACGATCATGTCGTTTTCTTCGCGCAAGAAACTGCAGGTGGCGTATACCAGCCGTCCGCCCGGTTTCACCAGGCGCGCGGCCGAGGCCAGAATTGCAGCCTGTTTTTGGTTCAACTCGGCCAGCCCGGTTTCATGCTGGCGGTATTTGAGATCCGGATTGCGCCGCAATGTGCCCAAGCCGGTGCAGGGCGCATCGACCAACACCCGGTCGACCTTGCCGGCGAGGCGTTTGATGCGCGCGTCGTTCTCGCCGACGATGCGTTGCGGGGTGATATTGGACAGACCGGAGCGTTTCAGGCGCGGACCCAGATTGCTCAGACGTTTTTCGGAAACATCGAAGGCATAGACGCGGCCGGTCGAGGCCATGGCCGCCGCAATCAGCAGCGATTTGCCGCCGGCGCCCGCGCAAAAATCGACCACCATCTCGCCGCGCCGTGCCTCGAGCAGCAAGCCGAGCAACTGGCTGCCCTCGTCCTGTACCTCGATGAATCCTTCGACAAAGGCAGGATGCTGCGCCAGGGAAATTTTGCTTTCCAGGCGAATGCCCAGCGGCGAGAACGGGGTCGCCGCGCATTTGATGCCTTCCTGTGCAAAACGCGCCAGCACCGCGTCGCGTTTGGCCTTGAACGCATTGACGCGCAGATCCAGCGGCGCCGCGTTCATCATGCTGCGTCCCAGATTGATAATCTCGTCGCGGCTCATCTGCGTCTCAAGCCGGGTCACCACCCAGTCCGGCAATTCGGCCTCCACCGCCAGGGGCAATACGGGCGCTGTGCCGGCCTTGATTCCGGCCAACCATTGATCTTCGCCGGCGCGCAGCAGGGGGGCGAGCTCGCGTTGGCTGAGACCTTGTACGCGCATCAGCGCCAGCAGAGCCAGGTTGCGTGGCTTGCCGTCGGGCACCAGATGTTCCAGTGTGCGCCGATGACGCAGTACCGCATAGATGGCTTCGGCGATGACGCCGCGATCGCGATGCCCGAGTTTGGGGTGCTCGCGGAAAAAGAACTTGAGCCCGACGTCGGCGGGCGAGGTCAGCGGCAGGATGATGGTCAGGGCTTCAACCAGGGCATTGAACAGCGCGGGAGTGATCGAGGAGGTCATGGACATGGGGGGATTATCGCCCAAGCGGCAGGCCGAATGAAAACTAAGGCGTTAAAGGAGGCGATACACGAGGAGATGCGAGGACGAGGAGATGCCCCGGTGGCATGCCGCCTGCGGCGCATTGAGGACATTGTGGCGACGCTAGCCGCCGGTGCTGATACTGGTGACGGTCTGCTCGATCAGAAAACGCCCGGCGAAAAACTTGAGTTTCACCGGCAGATAGAAATTTTCCGGCGCCAGCCACACTTCGTAGACATCCTCGGGATCGGCCGCCATGCTTTTCAGGTGCACCGTCTTGAGCGGCCCCATGGCGGTTTGCAGGGTTTCGTCGCCGACCCGCAGGAATTCATGGCGATAGATCTTGCGCGCATTGCTCGCCATCACGATCAGCCGGTCGCTGTCATTTTTCAGCGCCTGCATATCGTAGGGCAGCTGAAACAGGAAGCTGAGCGTATCCTGCAGGCCTGGCGGCAAGGGCATCACCTTGTTTTCGCCGCGTGCGAACAGCTTGAGCTCCTTGCCGTCGCGGTTGAAATTGGCGGTATCGGCCATGCCGTCGCCGCGTTTGATGGAAAAGAATGCGGGCTGCAGGCCCTGCGCACTGATGTCGCCGCGGCTGCTTTGGCGCAGTGCGCCGACCAGGGAAAAGAATCCTTTGGCTTCGATGCTGCTTTCGAGGTTGTAGCGTGTGCCCTCGCGTTTCCAGGCAAGGGAGGCGATGCCGTCGGTCAGGCTGGACGTCAGTCGATAGCTGATGTTGACGCTTTCCGGCAGCGTTACGTTCGGCCCCGCGGCGGTGGCGCCGGCGGCGAAAACCGGCGACAGCATCGTCGTGCCGATCAGGGCGATGCGTATCAGTGCAGCAGCAAATGAAGAAGTCATACAGGCAAATTTTCCATGACGGGCGTCAAATCCTCAGGCTTCATCGGGCACAACGAGCGCCGGGGCGAGCATGGACGGTAAAACGTCCAGATCGCGAATCCGGACGACGCCATTCCGCAATTCCACGCGGTCGGCGGCCAGCCAGGCCAGCGCCTGCGGATAGATGCGATGTTCCTGCTGCAATACACGCCGGGTGAGACTGTCTTCGGTGTCATCGGGCACAACCGGCACGGCGGCCTGGATGATGATGGGCCCGTGATCGAGTGCCGGGGTGACGAAATGCACCGTGGTGCCATGAATTTTTACACCGCTTTCAATGGCGCGCCGATGGGTATGCAGGCCGGTGAAGGCCGGCAGCAGCGAGGGATGAATATTGATGATGCGATTGACGTATTGGCCGATGAAATCCGCGGTGAGAATGCGCATGAACCCGGCCAGCACGATGTAATCCGGGGTGTGGCGATTGATGGTCTCGGCAAGCGCCGCATCGAAGGCCTCGCGCGAGGAATGAGTCTTATGGTCGAGCGCAATGGCCGGGATGCCGCGATTGCGCGCGGTTTCGAGCCCTCGGGCTTCGGGACGATTGGAAATCACCGCGCGAACCTGCAGCGGCAAGCCGGCGTCGAGGATCGCCTCCATATTGCTGCCGCGACCGGAAATGAGGATGACGATGGATTTCATGGATTCGGTACGCGTTCACCGCAGCGCTCGTCGCGAAAATCAGGCTCAAGCACTGGCGCGCCTTTTCAGGCATTTTTGCCCCGAAAGGCGCATGGATAAAGGAGTTTTGTTTTTTGGTCCTTGCTGAAGCAGGCTCAGACCACGATGGTTTGTTTTTCGCCTGCGGCGCGCGTACGAATCTCGCCGATGCTGAAAACGGTCTCGCCCTGCGCCTGCAACAACTTGGTGGCTGCTGCGACGTTTTCCCTGGCGACGATTACCGCCATGCCGATGCCGCAATTGAAAGTGCGCGCCATTTCGGCATCGTCAACCTGGCCGTGCTTTTGCAGCCAGGCGAATACCGATGGTGCCGTCCAGGATTTTCGATCGATCACCGCGGTGACGGCATCCGGCAACACGCGCGGAATGTTTTCGGTCAGGCCGCCGCCGGTGATATGCGCCATGCCCTTGACCGGCAGCGCCTGCATCAGCGCCAGCAGCGGTTTGACGTAGATACGCGTCGGCGCCAGCAGCTCGGCGGCCAGCGCCTGGTTGGCGGCGGCGTGCAAATCGACGCCGGCGCGATCGACGATCTTGCGTACCAGCGAATAACCGTTCGAATGCGGGCCGCTCGACTGCAGGCCGAGCACCACATCGCCCGGCACAATGGTTTGACCGGTGATGATGGCCTCGCGCTCGACCAGGCCGACCGCGAATCCGGCCAGATCGTATTCACCGGCCGGATACATCGACGGCATTTCGGCGGTCTCGCCGCCGATCAGCGCGCAGCCGGCCAGTTCGCAGCCATAAGCGATGCCCTTCACAACATCGGTGGCCACCGCCACATCGAGCTTGCCGCAGGCGAAATAATCGAGGAAGAAAATCGGTTCGGCGCCCTGCACCAGGATGTCGTTGACGCTCATCGCCACCAAGTCCTGGCCGATGGTGTCGTGCTTGTTCAGATGAAACGCCAGCTTCAGCTTGGTGCCTACGCCATCGGTGCCGGAAACCATTACCGGGTTCCTGAATTTCTTCGACACCTCAACCAGTGCGCCGAAGCCGCCGATGCCGCCCAGCACTTCGGCACGCATGGTCCGCTTGGCGAAAGGCTTGATGTTTTCGACCAGCTGATCGCCCGCGTCGATATCGACGCCCGCATCTTTGTAGGTCAGGGGAGAAAGTGAATTTTTGGGAGTGGTCATGGGATGCGCGCCGGCCGGAGTGCGAGCCCGCTGTTGCTGGGCCCGACTGCAGAAAGGAACGGGTGAAAGAGATGAATTCGGTTACGATTGCGGCAATAACCACGGATTTTACTGGAAATGATCCCGCGCCGCCCCGATTCCGCTCGACCTTCCTGGCTGAACCGTTTGCATATCCGTGCCAAGGCCCGCCCGCTCGCCTGGCTGGACCTGCATTTCGCCACCATGGCCGCCGCCATGCTGGGCCTCGGCTTGCTGCTATGGCTGCTGTCGCCGATCCTGGCGCCGTTTCTGGCGGCCGCCATCCTCGCCTATATTTTCGACCCCGCCGTCAGCAAGATGGAAGCCCGCGGCGTGCCGCGCGCCCTGGGCACGGTGCTGGCGCTGCTGTTGCTGATCGTGGCGGTGACCTTGCTGATGGTCATCATCCTGCCGCTGTTCTACAAGGAGATCGCACAACTGATCGAGCAGATGCCGGCCTTCATGGACCGCATGCGTACCACGGTGCTGCCCTGGATCAGCGATAAATTCGGCATCGATATCGCGCTCGACTCCGCGTCCTTTCGCCAGTTCGTCACTGAGAATGTGCAGGACGCCGGCGGTATCGCCAAGAAAGTCTTCGCCTCATTGGGCGTCGGCGGGCTGGCCGTGGTGGGTTTTCTGATCAATCTGCTGTTGATCCCGGTGGTGCTGTTCTATGTGCTGCGCGACTGGCGGCCGCTGCTGGCCGGGATCGATGCCGCTGTGCCGCGCCGCTTTCATGCCACCATGAATACCCTGGCACGCGAAATCGATGCGGTGCTGTCGGAATTTCTGCGCGGCCAGTTGAGCGTGATGCTGCTGATGTCGCTGTTTTATGTGCTCGGCCTGTGGTTGGCCGGGCTGAATTTTGCGCTGCCCGTCGGATTGATTACGGGCTTGCTGGTGTTTGTTCCCTATCTGGGCAGCGGCACGGGCCTGGTGCTGGGCACGGTGGCGGCGGTAATGCAGTTCCCGAGCATGAACGGGGTCTTCCTGGTGTGGGCCGTGTTTGGCGTCGGCCAGATGCTCGAGGGCTTCGTGGTCACGCCATGGCTGGTCGGGGATCGCATCGGCCTGCACCCGGTGGCGGTGATTTTTGCCCTGCTGGCATTTGGCCAGATATTCGGCTTCTTCGGTGTACTGCTGGCCCTGCCGGCCAGTGCCGCCATGCTGGTGGGGCTGCGGCATATGCAGCGCAATTATCAGGCCAGCGATCTATACCGGCGCTGATCTTGAATCCGAAGCGGCTTTGCGGGTGGGTCGCAGACCGTTCAGACCCGCAGCAGCTTGATCGCTTCTTCAGTGCTGCGTCGCATGCGGTTGAAGGCGTTCGCCAGCACGCCGATCTCGTCCCCGGTGGCCAACTTGAACTCCGCGATTGAAAAATCGCCGACCGACACGGCATCCGCCTGACGGGCCATCTCCGCTACTGGCCGCACGATCATGCGATCCAGCATCAGATTCAGCACGAAAAACACGGCGAAAAATACCGCTGCCAGCAAACTCATCAGCGTGGTCAGGGCGGTTTTGGCCAAATTGAAAACCGGCACCAGATCGATGGTGGCGATGCGTATGCGCATCGCGCCGTCAACCCCGGTCAGGCGCCGCGCCACCACCAGGCGCTGCCCGCCGCTGACGGCGGCAAACATCCCCGATACCTGATTGTTGCCGCCGCCCTTGAGACGCGCAAAGGCTTCGCCTTCCACACCGGAGGGACCGGCATCCTGGGAGAATTCGCGCACTTTCATCTCAACCAGCTGCGAGCCCAATGCCTCGGTGGTACGCGCATCCATATTGCCCACCACGGCGGCGTCCAGGATCAGCAGGGCGGCGCGAGTGGCGTCTTCCAGTGCCTGGTGCGCCAGATAACGTTGCGCAACCGCGCCCACGGTAAGAAAGCCGGCGGCGAATACAGCGAACAGAATCAAATTGAATTTCAGGCGTAGCCCCATATTATTCCCCCGATGCTGCGTAAATTTTCCTGGTGATGTTGACGGCGATGTAATGACCGATCGCGTGGATTGCGGCTAGAGTAGCAGATGCTTGATGCGCCTCTATTGCGGCCGGCGCGCCGAGTCTTAGTCCGCACGGACGCGCAGCTGGATTCTTCGGAAAAGCGGGTCAATGGTATTGACGGTCTACACTGATGCCGCTTGGTGCCGTCAACCGGGCGCCGCATGCCAAGTCGGTACGGATAGCGGTTTCCGCCTGTTTCCGCGCGCCGGTGACAAAAGTTGACTGGGGCGGGTGACAGAGACGGGTTTTAGGCGGGGCCGATACCGGCGGGATTGACGCCTGGCGCCTGCGTCAGATTCAGGCCCTGCGCAAAATCGAGCATGCGCTGAATCGAGCGCTTCGCCAGTACCCCGACTGCGGGATCGACGAAAATCTCGTTTTTGCCGTTTTCCAGCACTTCGGCCAGATTGGCCAGGCCGTTCATCGCCATCCAGGGGCAGTGCGCGCAGCTTTTGCAGGTGGCGGAATTGCCGGCCGTGGGCGCCTCGATGAAGGTCTTGCCCGGTGCGGCAGTTTTCATTTTATGAAAGATGCCCTTGTCGGTGGCGACGATGAATTCGGTTGCATCCAGGGTCTGCGCGGCCTTGATGATCTGCGTGGTGGACCCGACGACGTCGGCGAGCCTGACCACGCCGTCAGGCGACTCCGGGTGCACCAGCACCTTGGCACGCGGGTGTTTCTTTTTGAGTTCTTCGAGTTCAAAGGTCCTGAACTCATCGTGCACCAGGCAGGAGCCCTGCCATAGCAGCATATCCGCCCCGGTTTGCCGCTGGATGTAATTGCCGAGGTGACGATCGGGCGCCCAGATGATTTTCCTGCCTTGCGAATGCAGGTGCTCGACGATCTTGAGGCCGATGGAGGAAGTCACCATCCAGTCGGCGCGTGCTTTTACGGCGGCGCTGGTATTGGCATAGACCACCACGGTGCGATCCGGGTGCTCGTCGCAGAACCGGGTGAACTCATCGGGCGGGCAGCCCAGGTCAAGAGAGCACTCCGCTTCCAGTTCCGGCATCAGTACGCGCTTTTCCGGATTCAGGATCTTGGCGGTTTCACCCATGAAGCGCACGCCGCAGACCACCACGGTTTTGGCCGGGTGATTGAAGCCGAAACGTGCCATTTCAAGGGAATCCGAGACGCAGCCGCCGGTTTCCTCGGCCAGGTCCTGCAGATCGGGATGCACATAGTAATGCGCCACCAATACCGCGTTCTGTTCTTTCAGCAGGCGTTTGATGCGCGCCTTGAGCTCAATCCGCTCGGCCTGCGAAGGCTCGACCAGCACCTTGGCCCAGGCGTGGTCCGTGGAAATTTTGCCGCCGGATTTATACGCATGCGGATGGTCAAATTCGACGCGGATCGAAAGCAGTTGGGTAGACGTTGCGGACATGCAATTGCTCCAGTCAGGTGACGGTATTGCGCTGCTGATATTTTGCATCGCGCCAGGTGTTGGACAGCATGACCTCGCGAATGATCATCACCGCGTCCCAGATATCGACGAAACGCGTGTACAGCGGGGTAAAGCCGAAGCGCATCAGATCGGGCTGGCGGAAGTCGCCGATCACGCCGCGATCGATGATCGCCTGCATGATGGCCCAGGCTTGCCGGTGTGCGAACGAAAGCTGGCTGCCGCGCTCGGCGTGCACGCGTGGCGCGATGCAGCGAAAATCGAACGCGCCGCAATACCGATTCATCAATGTCCAGAAGCAGTCCGCCAGCGCCAGTGATTTTTCGCGCACATTCGACATGGCGATGTCGTCGAAGGTGGCGATGCCGCAGTCCAGCGCCAGCGTGGCCAGTACCGAAGGTGTGCCGCAAAGGAGCCGCTCGATGCCCGGTGCGGGTTGGTAGTCCTGGCTGAAGGCGAAAGGGGCCTGGTGCCCAAACCAGCCGGACAGGGGCGTCGGGAAGCTCGACTGCAGCGCCTTGGCGAGATACAGGTAAGCCGGTGCGCCGGGGCCGCCATTCAGGTATTTGTAGCCGCAGCCGACTGCCAGTTCGGCGCCATCGGCATTCAGGGCCAAGGGCAAGGCGCCCGCGCTATGGCTCAGGTCCCAGACAATATGTGTGCCGGCAAGACGCGCCGCCGCATTGAGCTTGGCCATATCGTGCAAACGCCCGCTGCGATAATCGACCTGGGTGATGAGCGCCGCCGCCACGGTATCGTCTAGCGCAGCTTCGACTTCATGCGCCTCCACCAGATGCAATTCATGACGATCGCCGAGCAGCGCATTGACACCCTGGGCGATGTACAGATCGCTGGGGAAATTGCCGGCCTCGGAAAGAATGACCCGACGCCGCGCTTGGCCGTGCGCGGCATTGAGATGCAGTACACCGGACAGCAATTTGAACAGATTGACCGAGGTTGAATCGGCGACAATCACTTCATCCGCGCGCGCGCCCAGCAGGCGGGCAATGCGCGTGCCGACGCGTTGCGGCAAATCGACCCAGCCATGCGCATTCCAGGATTTGATCAGGTCCTGCCCCCACTGTTTGCAGATGGCGTCGTTCAACTGTTCGGCGGTGGCGCGCGGCAAGGCGCCCAGCGAATTGCCGTCAAGATAGATGACGCCTGGCGGCAAATCGAATCGCTCGCGGGCATGGCGCAGCGGGTCGTCTGCATCCCGCTGCGCGCAGCTCAGGCGCGTGATGCTGCCGATGGCGAGGTCGTCTGTCATCGCGTTCATGGCCGCAGCTCGCGCAGGATGGCGCGCACCGGCGAAGCGTCCAGGGTGGCCAGCTTCAGCGGGAGCGCGATCAGTTCGTAATCGCCTGCCGTTACCGCATCGAGCACCAGACCTTCCAGGATTGCCATGCGGTGGCGTTGCACCGCGTGATGTGCATCCATGGTCTTCGATTCCTGCGGGTCCAGCGAGGGCGTGTCGGTGCCGATCAGTTCCACGCCGCGTTCCGCCAGCAGGTCGATGGATTCCGGGGCAATCGCCCTGAACGCACTGTCCCAGGCGCTCGTTGGTGCGGCGAGGTAGGTGCGCAGCAGAACCCGTCCCGGCACATCGGCCAGATGTGGACGTAGTTCAGCCGGCGAAATCGCGCCGCTTCCTTCAGAAAGATCGATGACCCGGCAGGCGCCCAGGTAGGGAGACAGCGCCACTGCACCGATCGGCAGTCCTGTGACGTCGTAATGCATCGGCGCATCCGCATGAGTGCCGGTATGGGTGGACAGTGAAAATCGGGATACATTGACCGGACACTGTCCGTCCAGCGCCCAGGTCCTGGACTCACTGAACTCGGTATCGCCGGGCCAAACCGGAATGCCCACGGCGAGGTTTTGCGAAATATCCCAGATCTTCATTTATAGCGTGGCATTGACCATCATGGCGAACATTATCGCAGAGCTGCCGGGCAGACGGCCGCCGTGCGCAGCGTCGGGAATGGTTGGAACGGGGATGTCAAGGTACGATCCGTTATCATTTTGCCCATGAATATTGAACCTTCCAGTTGCGAAATCCATACGCACATCGATGCCCCTTCATCATGGGTGCTTCGCTTTGCCGATCAGGTGGCTGCCGTCGGGCGGGTGCTGGATGTGGCCTGCGGGGCTGGGCGGCATGCGCGCCTGTTTGCGCAGCGTGGGCACCATGTGGATGCGGTTGATCGGGATATTGAGGCATTACGCGAAGCTTCAAGAAGCTTTCCGGGCATAACGGCCATACAGGCCGATATCGAAGCCGGGCCATGGCCGTTCCCGGGGGCACACTATGATGCGGTGGTCGTGACCAACTATCTGCATCGCCCCCTGTTCCCCGCGCTGCTGGCCGCTGTGGAGCCGGGCGGTCTGCTGATCTATGAAACATTCGCCTTGGGCAATGAACGCTATGGACGTCCCGCAAAGGCCGAGTTCTTGCTCAAGCCAGGCGAACTGCTGAATGTCGTGCATGGGCAATTCGAGGTGCTGGCCTATGAAAGCGGCTATGTCGATACACCCAAGCCGGCGATGATCCAGCGGATCGCCGCCAGGCGCATCCTGCCGCCCGCCGCCCAGCGCTGAGGGTGTCCGCACTCCGCTGTGAGCAAATGTAAACCGGGATCCGGCCCGTTTCGTAGGGTAAAATGCGCGATTATCGAATTTACCTGTGCAAATTATGTTGACCGGAAGTTTGGTGGCGATCGTCACCCCGATGTTGCCGGATGGTTCGCTTGATTATCCGCGTTTGAAATCGCTGATCGATTGGCATGTCGGCGAAGGCACAGATGGCATTGTGATCGTTGGCACCACGGGTGAGTCGCCGACGGTCGATTTTGACGAGCACGGCGCCTTGATCAAGGCGGCGGTCGAATATGCCGGCAAGAGGATCCCGGTCATTGCCGGCGCAGGCGGCAACTCCACCAAGGAAGCAATCCATCTCACCGCGTTCGCCAAGCGTGCGGGCGCGGATTTTGCCCTCTCGGTCGTGCCGTATTACAACAAGCCGACCCAGGAGGGCCTGTACCGACACTTCCGTGCCATCGCCGAGGCGGTGGACCTGCCCATCATCCTGTATAACGTTCCGGGCCGCACGGTTGCCGATCTGGGCAATGACACCGCATTGCGCCTGGCCGAAATCCCGAATATCGTCGGCATCAAGGACGCCACCGGCAGCATGGCGCGCGGCGCCGATCTGCTGCTCCGCATACCCGCCGGCCGCAGGAGCAATTTTGCCGTCTACAGCGGCGATGACGTTACCACCCTGGCATTGATGCAACTTGGGGCACATGGCGCCATCTCGGTCACCGCCAATGTTGCGCCGCGGCTGATGCATGAAATGTGCGTGGCTGCCCTCAACAACGAGCGCGCCAAGGCCATCGACATCAATAACCGCCTGCTGGGACTGCACAACCAGCTGTTTTTGGAGTCCAACCCCATTCCGGTCAAGTGGGCGCTGCAGCAGATGGGGCATATCGAGTCGGGTATTCGTCTGCCGCTGACGCCTTTTCAACCGCAATTTCATGCTCCCCTGCGTGCCGCGATGCACCAGGCGGGCATTCTCGATCTCACAAAGGAAACGGCTTAATGTTGACGTTCAAATCAGTTACCACCGCTGTGGTGGCGGGCTTGCTGCTGGCTGGTTGCAGCGCATTCGGCCCGAACAAGAATGCCGACTACCGCTCGCAGGGAAACAAGATCCCTTCACTGGAAATTCCGCCCGATCTGACCTCGCCGCTGGTTGATGACCGCTACACCGTACCGGACGGCAAGGCCACCACCTTCTCTGCCTACAACCGCGAACGTGGTGCCGCACCGGCCAGCGGCACCACGGCGGTGCTGCCGAAAATCGACAGTGCGTACATCGTGCGCGCCGGGGATCAGCGCTGGTTGGTGGTCAAGGCAACGCCGGAGAAATTATGGCCGATGGTCAAGGATTTCTGGAAGGAAACCGGTTTCACGATCAAGCGCGAAACGCCGGAAGTGGGCATCATCGATACCGACTGGGCCGAGAACCGTTCGAAGATCCCGGACGATTTCATTCGCAGCACCATCGGGCGCGTGTTCGACGGGCTGTATTCCTCGGGCGAGCGCGACCGGTTCCGTACCCGTCTGGAAGCCGGCGCAGAGCCGGGCACTACCGAAATCTATGTCAGCCATCGTGGCGTGGAGGAGGTTTATACCGGCACTGATAAATTGTCCACAGCCTGGCAGAACCGTCCCGCGGATCACGAGCTGGAAGCCGAAATGATGGCGCGCATGATGGTCAAGTTCGGCTATGCGCCCGACCAGAAGGCCGCCATCGCCGGCACTACCGCCGCCCCGGCAAGCGCAACGCCGCCACGCGCGAGCTATGACAAGGACAAGGGTGGTTCGCTGCAGATCGCCGAGGCGTTTGACCGCGCGTGGCGTCGCATCGGCTTGGCGCTGGATCGTACCGGCTTCACGGTCGAGGATCGTGATCGCTCCAAGGGCCTGTTCTTTGTGCGCTATATCGATCCGGATGCCGAAGTCCAGTCCAGCGGCTTCCTCGACAAGTTGGCGTTCTGGCGCAAGGATGAGCCGCCCAAGCCGCAATACCGCATTTATGTCGCCGAAGCGGCAGGCGTCACCAATGTGGATGTGCAGACGGCGGACGGCAAGACGGATAATTCATCCACCGCCAAGCGCATCCTGTCCCTCTTGCTCGAGCAATTGAAATAGCGGCAGGCATGAAGGCGCGCTCAACGGCCGGCAGTTGATCCAACACGGGCCCGCCCTGGAGGCGGGCCTGTTTCATTTTCGATGGGGCGGGTACGCAAATGAGATTCACCTCGCTCGGGAGCGGCAGTGAAGGCAATGCGCTGGTGGTGGAAGTCGGCGCGGGCATGTCATCGACGCGGCTGATGATGGATTGCGGCTTCGGTCTTGCCGAAACCGAAACACGGCTCGCCCGAGCCGGTTTGACCCCCGCAGATCTGGACGGCATTGTTGTCACCCATGAGCATTCCGACCATATCGGCGGGGTCGCGCGGTTTGCGCGCAAACATTCACTGCCGGTGTGGCTGACGCACGGCACTGCCAAGGTGCTGCGCGAAAACTCGCTGCCGGCGGCACTGCTTCATTATGTCGATCCGCATGGGATGTTTGCGATCGGCGATATTGCCGTGACCCCGTATTATGTGCCGCACGATGCTTATGAGCCGGTGCAGTATGTGTTTTCGGATGGTGCGGTTCGGCTTGGGGTGCTGACCGACACGGGCACCCTGACCGCACACATCGAGGAAACCCTGTCGGGTTGCGATGCGCTGGTGCTTGAGTGCAATCACGATCTCGATATGCTGATGAATGGCCCCTACCCGGCCAGCCTCAAAAAACGGGTGGCAGGAAAGTTCGGGCATCTCGACAACGCGACGGCCGCCCTGCTGTTGCGGCGTATCGATTGCTCGAAGCTCAGGCATGTGATTGCCGCACATCTTTCGCAATCGAACAATTTGCCGGAGCTTGCCTGTGCGGCGCTGGCGGCAGCGCTGGGCTGCGAAACAAATTGGATCGGCATTGCCGCGCAGGACACGGGGTTCGACTGGCGCACTCTTTGAGACCTACAAGTAGCGGCTGAATTGCCAAACAAAAACGCCGACCATGAGGTCGGCGTTTTCGACTGCGAAAGCGTCGGAAGAATTACTTCTTCGGGGCTTCTTTGGCAGGCGCTGCGGGTGCAGCGGCTTTAGCAGCGTCAACCGATTTGGCGGCGGCGTCTTTGGCAGCATCGACAGTCTTGCCAGCAGCGTCCTTGGCAGCGTCAACGGTCTTGCCGGCAGCATCCTTGGCGGCGTCAACGGCGGTGCCGGCAGCATCTTTGGCGGCTTCTACGGCCGGAGCGGCAGCAGCAGGAACAGCGGCTTCGACTTTCGGGGCTTCAACTTTCGGTGCTTCGACTTTCGGTGCTTCTTTGCTGCAAGCGGCCAAGCCGACTGCAACCATTGCTGCGATGAGGATAGACTTGTTCATGTAACTTCCCTTGGAAAATAATTTGAAAAAATTTTGATCAAAAATTTTTATCGGCTAGACGACTTGCCAGCTCTCGTAGAACCCCAAGCACACACAGGCCCTTTGAACTCGCCATCAAGCAGGTTGACCGACCATCAAGTATAGCATCGAATTGTCGCGGTGCACAATAATTGCTCACGCGTAAATGCATGTCATGTGTCCGGATTACAGACCTGCTGTATCACCGCTGACCGCCGGCTCGGAGTTTTGCCAGATTTCCTCGAATCGGTCGATAAAGGGCTGCGCTGCCGCGGGATCATGCAGCGTCAGAATGGAGCGCGGATGCTCAAAATGCGGTTTGCGCCAGAAATGCGCATCGTCAGCAATCACCATCACGTCGCGGGCATCGCGTGCCGAGGCGGTGGTGCGGTGAATCTGGATTTGCGCCGACAGCAGAGCCAGCAATTTGAGCAGACGCGGCAATTCGCTTTCGATGCCGCCGGTTTCATGCAACACGATGCGCAGGCGGTGATTGTGATTGGTGATCAGCATCTGCCTTAACTGCTCGATGCGCGCCGGACGGCCAAAATCGCGATCGTGCAAAGCGGCTGGCGTGGCGTCGAAGATACGGAGTTCGCTCCGCGCGCAGGCCAGAAGCTCCTCGACGGCGCTGGCGGCCTCGGTCTTGCCGTCGATTATCCGGTAGATCGTATCCGCGCCGGGTTTGATGTCCATATGTTCCTCCATAATCATGCCCGTCAGCCGGGATGCAGATAGCCGTCGCAATAGGCGGCATGCAGGTTCGCGGTGACGGCGGCGGTGGCGGCCTTAAGTTGGAGCGGCGGCAGCGCCCGTTCATCTGCAAGCATCTGCCATAGCGAGAAGTCGGCCCTATTGCAATCCGTCATATCGACGCTTTCGCCATTGAGGAAGAACTGTCTGCCGGCGGCGTCGTAGAGCAGACGGCTGCGCAAATCCAACTCGATGCCGCGTTTCTGCATGGCACTGCGGAACGCGCGCATGCCAAGGGGCGTCGCCGGTGGGTCGAAAAACACATGCGCCTTCGGCTCGGTGAAATGGCGGCCGATAAACCGTCGCAGGTTCCCGGCGTCACTCGCGGCTGCACGCAACTCGCCCAGCAGGCCGGCGACGCGTTTTTCGGTCAGGCGGTCGATTTGTCCTGGATGAACGGTAGCGGCCAGGTCCGGGTCGGCATAGTGGCCTTCGAGTGCGAGCTCGTCGCGCAAAAAATCCAGAAACGCAACCGACAGCTCCTGTCGGGACGGCGCACGAAAGCCGATTGACCAGGTGGTGCAATCGCTCTCGGCAATCCCGTTATGCGCATAGCCGGGCGGCAGATACAGCATGTCGCCAGACTCCAGCACCCACTCGGCCTCGGCCCTGAAGCGGGCAAGAATCTTCAGGGGCATGCCGGGCTTCAGGCCGAGATCGGTCTGGGCGGAAATCTGCCAGCGCCGACGGCCGCTGCCCTGCAGCAGGAACACATCGTAGGAATCGAAGTGCGGGCCCACGCCGCCGCCCTTGACCGCATAGCTCACCATCAGGTCATCGATGCGCGCATGGGGAATAAAGGCGAATGCCTTCAGCAATTGATGCGCCTCGCGCGAAAAATGCTGCGTGTCCTGCACCAGCACCGTCCATCGCGCATCATCGGAGGCCGCACGCAGGACCTTGCGCGAGAATGGGCCGTGCTGAAGGCCCCAATCGCGGCCGCGTCGCGAAACAAGGCGGCTTTCGGCTTCTTCGCGGCCGGCGAGCTCGAATATTTCAGCGACACTCAGCGGTTCCACAAAACCGCTGATGGCGCCACGCACCAGCAGGGGTTTTTTTTGCCAATAGTCGCGCAGAAACTGTTGCGCGTTGAAGCCGTTCAGGATGGCCAGGGGCTGATTAATTTTCATGCGCAGGGACAGTTGCAAAACAAAAATGGAAATGAGATATGATTCGGTCAAACCGGACCTGCAACAACCCGGCATCGCAATTGTTGAAATTGTTTATCCCAATCTCCAACGATGAATTAAACGACAATGTTACAGGTAGGTTCAACAGCGCCTTCATTTGAACTCCCTGACGCAAGCATGGAAATGATCCAGCTTTCCAGCTTTCGCGGCAAGAAAAACGTTGTCCTCTATTTCTATCCCAAAGACGGCACTCCCGTATGCACCCGCGAGGCCCTGGATTTTTCGGATCATGAGACGGATTTCGACGACTGCGACACCGTGGTGATGGGCGTATCCCGCGACGATTGCATGGTGCACGAGGAGTTTTGCGACAAGCATGGCATCTCGGTGCGTTTGCTGTCCGATATGGACTGCGAGGTGTCGCGCAAGTATGAAGTGATGATGGAGCAGGCGATAAACGGTGGTGTGCGGGCAGGCGTCCAGCGCTGCACATTCGTGATTGATAAAAAGGGCGTACTGCGACACATCCTCCGCGACATGAATCCCCGCGAGCATGTTGCGGAAGTCCTGAAAATAGTGCGACAAATACATGGTCATTAGCGACAACGCAGTAGTTACTCTCTCGTATCAACTTTCAGACAGCGATGGCAACGTACTTGAAGAGGCAGGCACGCAGCTCGCCTACATTCAAGGCGGCCATGGCGGCATTTTCCCGCTGGTCGAAGCCGGTCTTGCCGGCAAATCGGTGGGCGAGGAATTGAAAATCTCGCTGGAGCCTGAAGATGCGTTCGGCGAGTATGACGAGAACCTGATCCGCATCGAACCCAAGGCCGTGTTTCCCGCCAATGTGGAAGTGGGCATGCAGTTTGAAGGCCTGCCCCCGGGCGAGGACGACGACCGCTGGGTGGTCTATACCGTCACCAATATCGCCGACGGGCAGGTGGTGATCGACGGCAATCATCCTCTCGCCGGCGAGCGCCTCATCTTCAGTTGCAAGGTCGAGGATGTGCGCGCCGCCACGGCTGAAGAGCTGTCACACGGCCATGTGCATGGCGCCCACGGCGTCCATCATTAAGCGTTAGTTGCCGCCCGGGATAAAGTTGCCCGATTCGATGATGAACGGCTGCGCATGGTTGCGACCGTCGACGGTGATGCGCACCCAGTTCACAAACGGGCTGCCATAACATTCGACACGTGTGATATTGGTCAGCGGCCGCTTGTCCAGAGGGCTGCGGTAAGGGCGGTCGATGCGGAACCGGTGGGTATCGCCGTGTGCAAACAGGATCGGTTTTCCGAACGCCACCGCGGCGGCCTCGAAAGCTTCGAGAAATTCCCGATAGCCGCTTTTTTGCACCGATCTGGGGTCTTCCTCGAAGCCGGGATTGGCCTGCAGAAAAATTGCCAGGCCTACAAAATCCTTGCCGGCAGCACGCTGCATGGCCAGCTTCAGCCAGGCGATATTGGCGCGGGTGCGCTCGGCATGTTCGCGATCGCTGGCGGCGTCGAAACCCAGGTTGTCATTGCTACCCTGGATGTTGACGGTGAGGAATACCACGCCAGCACCGTAATTTTCGCCCTCGGTCCACATGGTGTTTTCGCGATAGCGCGACAGCACCGGATCGGCGGCAAACGCATCGGCCTCGCGCGCCAGGGCCAACCGCTCGCGACCCAGCGACTGCGGCTGGGCGAAAAAAATATCGCGCAGTCTTTCCAGCCGCTCAAGCGGATCGAAGGCGCCATTGCCGGGACGCCGGCAATCCACCCAGTCATTATCGCCGGGAGTGTAGACGAAGGCGTGGCGCGACCGGTCGAATTCGGCATGCCTTTTTTCAAACAGCGCCGTGGTGCAGGGCGCCTTGCTGCCCGCCTTGAAATCACCCACGTGCACGACGAATTTGAGATCCTCGCGATCGATGGCATTCAACAAATCGGGAAATTGCTGTTCCTCGATCGCCGTGTATTGCTGATCGCCGATGAAGGCGAAGGAAAAACGCCTGGCATCCGGCGGCGGTGCGGCGCAGCCGGCGAAAATGCAGCAGCTGAGAATGCCGGCAAGGGTGGTGGTGAGTTTCTGTATGGGCATGTCAATTCTGCGATAAATTTTTCAGGCGATAGAGGGCGTCCAGCGCCTCCTTGGGCGACATTTCGTCGGGGTTCAATTCGGCCAGCTCCGCGATCGCCGGATGGGCGGCATCCGGCACTGGCGCGGCGTTTGAGAACAAATCGCCCTGCGGATGGCGTCCCGCCTGGCTCTGCTCCAATTCGCCCAGTTGCTTCCGGGCGATGCGCACGATCGATTTCGGCACACCGGCGAGTTGCGCGACCTGCAATCCATAGCTCTGGTTGGCGGGACCCGGTTCCAGCTTGTGCAGGAATACGATCTTGTCCTTCATCTCCACCGCGTCCAGATGCACATTGGCAAGATTGGACAACTCGGCATTGAGCCGGGTAAGTTCGAAATAGTGGGTGGCGAACAGGCAATAGCAGCGGGTGGATTCCGCCAAGTGGCGGGCGATGGCATAAGCCAGCGACAGGCCGTCGAAGGTCGAGGTGCCGCGGCCGATCTCATCGATCAGCACCAGACTGTTCTTGCTGGCGTTGTTGAGAATGGCGGCGGCTTCGGTCATTTCGACCATGAAGGTGGAGCGGCCACCGGCGAGATCGTCGGAGGCGCCAATGCGCGTCATGATCGCGTCGATCGGCCCGATCTCCGCCGCCTTTGCCGGTACCAATGAGCCGGTATGCGCCAGCAGTGCGATCTGCGCGACCTGGCGCATATAGGTCGATTTGCCGCCCATATTGGGGCCGGTGATCAGCAGCAACTGGCGGGAGCGGGACAGTTCGCAGTCGTTGGCGATAAAACTCTGCACCTGGCTTTCCACCACCAAGTGGCGCCCGCCTTCGATGTGGATGCGGTCTTCGGTGAGGAACCGCGGCGCCACCAGATTGAATTCGCGCGCATTGGCGGCATTGGCGCAGAGCACATCGAGTTCGGCGGCCGCGCGTGCCAGCGCATGCAGTTCGCCGACCGCCGGCATCAAGGCATCGAGAATTTCTTCATACAGCTGTTTTTCACGGGCCAGCGCGCGCTCGCCTGCCGACAAGGCCTTGTCCTCGAACGCCTTTAATTCGGGTGTGATGAAGCGCTCCGCATTTTTTAGCGTCTGCCGGCGCCGGTAATCGTCCGGTGCCTTGTCGAGCTGACCCTGGGTGATCTCGATATAGAAGCCGTGAACCTTGTTGTATTCCACGCGCAGATTGGCGATGCCGGTGCGCGCCCGCTCGCGCGCTTCGAGCTCCAGCAAAAAGCCGCTGGCATTGGATTGCAGGCCGCGCAGCTCATCGAGTTCGGCATTGAAGCCCTCGCGAATCACGCCGCCATCGCGCAGCGTGATCGAGGGCTCGTCCTTGATCGATGCCTGAAGAAGCGCATGGATAGGCACTTTCGGGGCACATGCTTCCAGAAGGCGCGCCAGTATTGGGGCTGTAGCTGGCATTGAAGCCGATGCCACTTTGGCGTGCAGGGCCGGCAAGGTGGAGAGCGCATGGCGCAGCGCGGACAGATCGCGCGGCCGCGCGGTGCGCAGGGCGATGCGGGTGACGATGCGTTCGATATCCGCCCAGTCGCCGATGGTGCTGCGGATATCGCCGATCAAGGGGGCCAGCGCCAGGCCGGCCTCAATGCGCTCGACGATGACCCTGCGATCGCGCAGGGGATGGTGCAGCCAGTCGCGCAGCAGGCGCGCCCCCATGCTGGTAACGGTGCTATTGAGCAGGGAGAACAGGGTGGGCGCGGCATCGCGATTGATGGTTTCCGAGATTTCCAGGTTGCGGCGGGTGGCGGCATCCATGCGGATGAATTCATCGTCACGTTCGACGGCGAGCCCGTTGATATGCGGCAGGGCCACACGCTGCGTCTGCTGTACATAATGCAGAAGCGCGCCGGCGGCGGCGATGGCGCAGTCCATGCCTTCGCAGCCGAAACCCAGCAGGTCCTTGGTGCCAAACTGCTTGGCCAACAGCTTGGCGGCGGACTCGGCATCGAATTGCCAGTCTGCCAGGCGCTTGATCGCGGCATGATTCAGCGGCCCGGTGAAACTATCCGCTACCACCACCTCGGCGGGTTGCAGGCGCTCCAGTTCGGCGCCGAGCTGTGCGGCCTGGGTCTCGAGTATGCGGAAGCGGCCGCTGGCCAGCGAAAGTGCGGCGATGCCGATGGTGGCGCCTTGTTGAAAGGCTGCAACGATCTGCACATCGCGTTGATCGGGCATCAGCGCGCTGTCGGTCAGCGTGCCCGGGGTGATGATGCGGGTGACGGCGCGCTCGACCGGGCCCTTGCCGGTGACTTCGCCCACCTGCTCGACGATCACCGCTGACTCGCCCAGACGGACCAGCTTGGCGAGATATTGCTCGATGGCGTGAAACGGCACGCCCGCCATCTTGATCGGTGTGCCGGCCGATTGACCGCGCTGCGTCAGGGTGATGTCGAGCAGTTTTGCGGCCTTGACGGCGTCGTCGAAAAACAGCTCGTAAAAATCGCCCATGCGATACAGCACCAGCGTATCCGGGTGCTCGGCCTTGATGGCGAGGTACTGCGCCATCATCGGCGTATGCGCGGTGACAGACTTGTCTTTGGCGTTCATGAAGCGCTACGCATCAGTGCAATTTCACCCGCGGCTCGGTCTGGCGCCTGATGATGCGCGCCAGCGTGTCCAGCGCCATACGCCAGAAGCCGTGCAGCGCCCACAAATGCAGCTTGTACAGCGACATGTAAAACAGCTTCGCCATCAGCCCTTCGACGCGTACGCTGCCGCGCGCGGCAAACCCCATCAGCGTGCCGACCGAAGTGTATTTGCCGAGCGACACCAGCGAGCCGAAATCGCGGTAGTGGAATTCCAGGGCGGCCTGTCCGTGCATGCGCCGCTTGACGGTCTTCACCAGATGGCTGGACTGCTGGTGCGCCGACTGCGCGCGCGGCGGCACCATGCGCACGGCATCTCCCTCCTGCTTCCACACGCAGGCGGCGCAGTCGCCCAGCGCGAAAATATTTTCGTCGCTCGTGGTTTGCAGGGTCGGCAATACAACCAGCTGGTTGATGCGGTTGCTTTCGAGGCCGGCCAGGTCTTTCAGCACCTCGGCGCATTTGATGCCGGCCGCCCAGATGGAAAAATCGGATAGCAGTGATTTGCCGGAAGCGGTTTCGATGGTAGCGGGCGTCACGGCGACCACCTTTTCATTGCACAGCACGTCGATTTCCAAACCGGTGAGGATATCGTGGGTGGCTTCGGCCATGTATTCCGGCAGACCGGCCAGGATGCGCGGACCGGCCTCGATCACGCTGACCTTGATCTGGTGTTCCGGATCGAAATTGACGAGACCGTAACCGGTCAGTACGCGGATCGTATTGTGCAATTCGGCCGCCAGCTCGACGCCGGTGGCGCCGGCGCCGATGATGCCGATGCGGATGACACGTCCGTCATTGGCGAAATTGGTGCGAAAGCAGGCATTGACGAGACGCCGATGCAGCAGATTGGCTTCCCAGGCGCCATCCAGGGTAAAGGCGTGGTCGGCAACGCCGGGCGTGCCGAAGTCGTTGCACTGGCTGCCGATGGCGATCACCAGCGTATCGTAGGGAATGCGCCGTTCCGGCAGAATCATCTCACCGGTTTCATCATGCACTGCGCCCACCACGACCTCGCGCGCCGCGCGATCCAGGGCCTGCATCGCTCCCAGCGAGAAAATGAAATGATGCCAGCGCGCCTGCGCCAGATAATCGAGCTGATGCGCGTGGATATCCATGCTGCCGGCGGCGACTTCATGCAGCAGCGGTTTCCACAGGTGCGTGCGGCTGCGATCGATCAGGGTGATCGAGGCATTTGCCTTTTTGCCGAACTGGTCGCCGAGGCGTGTGGCCAGTTCCAGCCCGCCCGCTCCTCCACCGACGATCACGATGCGATGCATGGTGCAGACCCTGCCCTATTTTTTGTGGTGGCTTTGCACGATCTGCAGCAGTTGCGGGAACAGCTTGGGCGTGCCCGCGATCACGCTGCCGGATTCGAGATAGTTGCCGTCGCCGTTGAAGTCGGTAATGAGTCCCCCGGCCTCCAGGATCATCAGGCCGCCGGCCGCCACATCCCAGGGGCTCAGGCCCGTTTCCCAGAAGCCGTCAAAGCGGCCGCAGGCCACGTAGGCCAGATCCAGGGCTGCGGCGCCGGGGCGGCGTACGCCAGCCGATTTCTGCGTGATTTCCTTGAACATGGCCAGATATTTGTCGAATTTTTCGAATTCCTTGTAGGGAAACCCGGTGCCGATCAGACCATCCTTGAGATTGACGACCTTGGATACGCGGATGCGCCGTTCATTGAGAAAGGCGCCGCCGCCGCGCGAGGCGGTGAACAGATCGTTGCGCGAAGGGTCAAAAATGACGCCCTGCGAGACCATTCCCTTGACTGAAAGCGCGATCGATACACAGTATTGGGGAAAGCCATGCAGAAAATTGGTGGTGCCGTCGAGCGGATCAATGATCCACCGGTATTCGGATTCGGCCGAGGTGACCGAGGCGCCGGATTCCTCGGCCAGAATGCTATGCTGGGGATAGCTTTCGCGAATCGTGTCGATGATGGTGTTTTCAGCGGCCCGATCGACTTCGGAAACGAAATCGTTGGGGGCCTTGCGCTCAACCGTCAGTTTGTCGAGATCGCTGGTCGCGCGGTTGATGACGGCGCCCGCACGGCGGGCCGCCTTGACGGCGACGTTAAGCATTGGATGCATGGCAAATTTTCACAAAGAGCGGATTGAAGCCGCATTTTAATATGAATGACCCGGTAGCGTCTCTCCCTTCTTCCGCTGTTTCCAACCCGACAGCCGCTTTGCAGCGCCGCGTGCGCGTGGTGATGGTCGAGACCTCGCATCCCGGCAATGTCGGCAGCGCGGCGCGGGCGATGAAAACGATGGGTCTGGGTGATCTGGTGCTGGTGGCGCCGAAACTGCCCGATGCGCTCACCCACCCCAATGCCGTCGCGCTTGCCTCCGGCGCCGCAGATGTGCTGGCGCGCGCGCGGGTGGTGACCAGCCTGCAGGAAGCGCTCGCCGATACCTCCTTCGCGGTGGCGTTCACCGCGCGGCGCCGCGAGCTGTCGCACCCGATCGTGGCGCTGCGCGAAGCGGTGGGTCTGGCCTTGCGGCAGGCCATGGAGGTTCGCGATCTTCCGGTCGCGCTGGTGTTCGGCAATGAGGCAATGTGCCTCAGCAATGAAGATGTGGATCGTTGTCAGTTATCGGCGACAATTCCGTCCAATCCGGAATATGCCTCGTTGAACGTGTCGCAATCGGTGCAGGTGGCCGCATATGAAGTGATGATGCAGGCGGGTGCTTTCGCAGTGCGGGACCATCCACAGCGACCTGCCGCCACGGCTGCCGAGGTGGAACATTTTCTGCGCCATCTTGAAGCGGCGGCCGTTGATTGCGGATTTCTGGCCCCCAATTCACCGAAGAAATTCATGACGCGCATGCAGCGCCTGTTCGCGCGTGCGCGCCTGGAACCGGAGGAGGTGGCCATCTTTCGCGGCTTGCTGGCCGCGCTGCAATCGCCCCGTCCGCACAATCGTCCCAATTCAACCCTGGAATGAAACATGTTTGACCGAATCAGAGAAGATATTCAAAGCGTCTATGCGCGCGACCCGGCGGCGCGCAACTGGTGGGAGGTGATGAGCTGTTACCCCGGTCTGCATGCCTTGTGGCTGCACCGCGCGATTTCGCATCGGCTATGGAGTATCGGACTCAAATGGCTGGCGCGCCTGATGTCGCACCTCGGGCGTTTTTTCACCGGGGTGGAAATTCATCCCGGCGCCGTCATCGGGCGTCGCGTGTTCATCGATCACGGCATGGGCGTGGTGATCGGCGAGACCGCCGAAATCGGCGATGACTGCACGCTGTATCACGGCGTGACCCTGGGCGGCACCGCCTGGAGCAAGGGCAAGCGGCATCCTACGCTGGCGGCAGGCGTTACCGTCGGCGCCGGCGCCAAGATTCTCGGGCCTTTCACCGTGGGCGAGGGCGCCAAAATCGGTTCCAACTCGGTGGTGGTGAAAGCGGTGCCGCCCGGCGCGACCGTGGTCGGGATCCCCGCGCGTGAGGTCGAAGGCCTGCAACAGGGCGTGGCCGGGCAGGCGTTTTCGGCCTATGCGGTGACGACCAATGAAAACGATCCGCTCAACAATATTCTCAAAACCCTGGCTGGCCGCTCGGATAAAAGCGATGCAACACTGGCCGAGTTGGTTAAACGCCTGGAAGCGCTGGAAAAGCAGACGTTGAATAAACTCTAGCATTGGCGCGGCTTGCAGGGCAAAAACGCTTCAAAAAGCGCGTCAATACTAGAGTTTGGCAATTTGGTCGCTGTTTTCATAGCTGGAAACTCGCCGGGAGCCTGCCTGAATCCAGTGCAAATATAGTTGACTGATACACTCGGGTTTAATATACTTGAGTTGTTTAGTCGGGTTTAAAGCTGGTTTGGCGACGCTGTGGACGGTGCCATTGCCGCCGCCAAATTTTCGAGGAGATCGATATGCGCTTGACCACAAAAGGACGCTTTGCGGTGACCGCCATGCTCGATCTGGCACTGCATTCGCACGACGGACCGGTGACGCTGTCCAATATCAGCGAACGCCAGAAAATCTCGCTCTCCTATCTGGAGCAGCTATTCGGCAAACTGCGTCGCGGCAAACTGGTCGATAGCGTGCGCGGTCCGGGTGGCGGCTACAATCTGGCGCGACCGGTCGATCAACTGACGGTGGCCGATATCATCCTGGCGGTGGAAGAGCCGATCGATTCGCGCCAGTGCGAAGGCAAGGACAACTGCCTGGGCGACCATCGCTGCATGACGCATGATCTTTGGGAAAGCCTCAACGACACGGTGCTGAATTACCTCAGCGGCGTGAATCTGGCGGACCTGATGCGCAAGCAGCGCATGCAGACGGTGGCGGCACCGGCCAGCCTGGTGAAAAACCCGTCCGGACAGCCGCGCGGACGCGGCATCGACACGCCGGTGGTTGCGGCTTGAGGCAATACCCGAGAACCGGTAAACCGCGGTCTTGGCCGCATTGAATGGAATGATAATGAAACAGCCGATTTATCTGGATTACTCTGCGACCACGCCGGTAGACCCGCGGGTTGCGCAGAAAATGATTCCCTACCTGACCGAGATGTACGGCAATCCGGCATCGCGCAGCCACAGCTATGGCTGGACGGCGGAAGAGGCGGTCGAAAACGCGCGCAATGAAGTCGCCAAACTGGTGGACTGCGACGAGAAGGAAATCGTCTGGACCTCGGGTGCGACCGAGTCGATCAACCTGGCGGTCAAGGGCGCGGCCCAGTTTTACAAGACCAAGGGTCGTCACCTCATCACACTCAAAACCGAACACAAGGCGACGCTGGACACCTTCCGCGAACTGGAGCGGCAGGGCTTTGAGGCGACCTATCTGGATGTGAAGGACAACGGCCTCGTCGATATGGAAGTGTTTAAGGCGGCATTGCGGCCGGACACCATCCTGGTCTCGATCCTGTTCGTCAACAACGAAATCGGCGTGATCCAGCCGATTGAGGAGATCGGCGCGATCTGCCGCGAGCGCGGCATCATTTTTCACGTTGACGCTGCCCAGGCGACCGGCAAGGTGGTGATCGATCTGCAGGCGCTGAAAGTGGATTTGATGAGCTTCAGCGCGCACAAAACTTACGGACCCAAGGGCATTGGCGCCCTGTTCGTGCGCCGCAAACCGCGGGTGCGCCTCGAGGCGCAGATGCACGGCGGCGGCCATGAGCGCGGGTTCCGCTCCGGCACCCTCGCCACCCACCAGATCGTCGGCATGGGCGAGGCGTTTCGCATCGCCCGCACCGAAATGGCGGCCGAAGGCGAACGCATCCGCATGCTGCGCGACCGCCTGCTGGCCGGCATCAGGGACATGGAAGAAGTCTACGTCAACGGTGACCTGGAACATCGTGTTCCGCACAACCTGAACGTGAGTTTCAATTTCGTCGAGGGCGAATCGCTGATCATGGGCATCAAGGAACTGGCGGTATCGTCCGGTTCGGCCTGCACCTCGGCTTCGCTGGAACCCTCCTACGTATTGCGCGCGCTGGGCCGCAACGATGAACTCGCGCATTCCTCGATCCGCTTTACCATCGGCCGCTTTACCACCGAGGCCGATATCGACTACGCCATCAAGCTGCTGAATGAGCGCATCCAGAAGCTGCGCGATATGTCGCCCCTGTGGGAGATGTTCAAAGACGGCGTCGACTTGAATTCAGTGCAGTGGGCAGCACATTGATATTGTGAGCAGTTGCCGTGAGCCGCAGGCTCACGGCGAAAACCAGGAGTAATCATCATGGCATACAGCACCAAAGTTATTGATCACTACGAGAACCCGCGTAACGTGGGTTCATTCGACAAGGATGAAGACGGCGTCGCCACCGGCATGGTCGGCGCGCCGGCCTGCGGCGACGTGATGAAGCTGCAGATCAAGGTCGGCCCGGACGGCATCATCCAGGACGCCAAGTTCAAGACCTATGGCTGCGGTTCGGCGATCGCCTCCTCTTCGCTGGTGACCGAATGGGTCAAGGGCAAGACCATCGATCAGGCCGGTCAGATCAAGAACACGCAAATCGCCGAGGAGTTGGCGCTGCCGCCGGTGAAAATCCACTGCTCGATCCTGGCCGAAGATGCGATCAAGGCCGCGATTGCGGATTACAAATCGAAGCATCCGGCCGATGTCTTGGCGGAGCCGAAAGCGGCCTGACCATGACAATCACACTTACCGATCGCGCAGCCCAGCATGTCCGGAATTATCTTGCCAAACGCGGCAAGGGGGTCGGTGTGCGCTTCGGCGTACGTACCACGGGTTGTTCGGGCATGGCCTACAAGCTGGAGTTCGTCGATGCCGCCGGCCCGGAAGATCAAACCTTCGAAAGTCATGGCGTGAAGGTGTTCGTCGACCCGAAGAGCCTGGTTTATATCGATGGCACCGAGCTCGATTTCGCACGTGAAGGCCTGAACGAAGGGTTCAGGTTCAACAATCCGAACGAGAAGGACAAATGCGGCTGCGGCGAGTCGTTCAACGTCTAGATTTCTTGTTGCCCCTCCCGCGTGCGCACTTTCGCACTGCGGATTGACGATGTGCAGCAGTTGGCAGATGCGGGGCGGCTCAATCCGCCCCGCTTATTTTTACAGCGCCCGATGAATCCCGATTTCTCCAAAAATCATTTTGAGCTGTTCGGTCTGCCGGTGGCATTTGCCGTCGACGGGGCGGCGCTGGACCGCGCTTATCGCGAGGTGCAACGCGAGGTGCACCCGGATCGTTTCACCATTGCCTCCGACGCCGAGAAGCGTCTTGCCGCGCAGTGGGCGACACGCGCCAATGAGGCCTATCAAACCCTGAAATCGCCGCTCAGTCGCGGCCGCTATCTGCTGCGGATAAACGGCATCGATACCGAAGAGGAATCGAATACCGCCATGCCGGTGGATTTTCTGATGCAGCAAATGGAATGGCGCGAAGCCGTGGTCGATGCGCGGCGCAATCGCGATGAAGCGCGCCTTGGCGAACTCGCTGCCCGGCACCGCGCCGACGAGGCGCAGTTGTTTATGCAGTTGGCCGCCGAACTTGCCGTGGCCCCGGACATGCCGGGCGCGCGCCTGACGGTGCGAAAACTGCGCTTCCTGGAAAAATTGGGCGAGGAAATCGATGATGCCTTCGAATTTGTCGATGCCTGAGCTCACTCTTTGAAAGCAGCTTGAAATGGCACTCCTGCAAATCGCCGAACCCGGTGAAGCAACCGCTCCGCACCAGCACCGCCTTGCGGTGGGCATCGATCTGGGCACCACCAATTCGCTGGTCGCCACCGTCAAAAGCGGTGCAGCCGAAGTATTGCGCGATCACGACGGCCAGCCCCTGTTGCCCTCGGTGGTGCGCTATGCGGCCGACGGATCGATCATCATCGGCCGTGCTGCCAAGGATGAACAGGCGACAGACCCGCAGAACACCATAGTCTCGGTCAAGCGCTTCATGGGTCGCGGCATCGCCGATGTGGCGAAATACGGCGCCCTGCCTTACAGGTTCGTCGATGCGCCCGGCATGGTGAAAATCGATACCGTCGCGGGGGTGAGATCGCCCGTCGATGTGTCGGCGGAAATACTCAAGGTGTTGCGTGTGCAGGCCGAAGAGGCGCTGGGCGGCGAACTGGTGGGCGCGGTCATCACCGTGCCGGCATATTTCGACGACGCGCAGCGGCAGGCCACCAAGGATGCGGCCCGCCTTGCCGGCCTCAATGTGTTGCGCCTGCTCAACGAGCCTACCGCTGCGGCCATCGCCTATGGACTCGACAACGCCAGCGAAGGAACCTTTGCGGTGTTCGATCTCGGCGGCGGCACCTTCGATATTTCAATCCTTAAACTGAGTCGCGGTGTGTTCGAGGTACTCGCCACCAACGGCGATTCCGCACTGGGCGGGGACGATTTCGATCAAGCGATCGGCGCACACTGGCGGCACCTGCATGGACTGGCGGCTGCCAGTCATGGCGATACCCGGCGTCTGTTGATGAAAGCGCGCGAAGTCAAGGAAACGCTGACAGCGCATGCCAGTGCCGAGACCACTGTAAAGCTTTCCTATGGCCAGGAATTCCGCCTGAAGCTCAGCCAGGAAGAATTCTGGAAAATGACTGCGCCGCTGGTACAGCGCAGCCTGCAGCCGGTCAAAAAGGCCTTGCGCGATGCCAGGCTTGAAGTCGGCGATATCGATGGCGTCGTCATGGTTGGCGGTGCGACGCGCATGCTGCATGTGCAGCGCGCCGTTCAGGAGTTCTTCGGCAAGAAGCCCTTGAATAATCTCGATCCCGACAAGGTCGTCGCCCTGGGTGCGGCGATCCAGGCCAATGCCCTCGCCGGCAACCGCAGTGGCGAGGATCTGCTGTTGCTCGACGTGATTCCGCTTTCCCTGGGTCTTGAAACCATGGGGGGGCTGACCGAAAAAGTGATCCCGCGCAATTCGACGATTCCTGTCGCTCGCGGCCAGGAGTTCACCACTTACAAGGACGGCCAGACGGCGATGGCGATCCACGTTGTGCAGGGCGAGCGCGAGCTGGTGAAGGATTGCCGTTCGCTGGCGCGCTTCGAGCTGCGCGGCATTCCGTCGATGGTTGCCGGTGCCGCGCGCATCCAGGTGATGTTCCAGGTTGATGCGGACGGTTTGCTATCGGTCTCCGCGCGCGAAAAACTGAGCGGGGTCGCCACGCAGGTCGAGGTCAAACCGTCCTACGGATTAAGCGATGCCGAAATTGCCGACATGCTCAAGGCGAGCTTCAGTCACGCGCAGGAGGACGCCGAGGCCCGCGCCCTCAATGAGGAGCGGGTCGAGGCAAGTCGCCTGATCGAGGCGGTTGAGGCCGCATTGCGGAAGGACGGCGATATGCTGTTGAGCGGCGCGTCGCGGCGCGAAATTGTCGCGGCCATAGAAGCTCTGCGTGCCACTCTGGATAGCAGCGATCATCGCCTGATCAAGGCGGGTATCGCCGAACTGTCGCGCAGCACCGAAGACTTCGCGGCGCTACGTATGGACCAAAGCGTTGCCGCCGCCCTAAGAGGCAAGACGCTGGAAGACGCTCTCAACAATAAAGCCTGAGCCTCATGACAACCATTAAAGTACTGCCGCACGAGTCGCTGTGTCCCGACGGGATGGAATTCGATGCGCCGGCGGGAGGATCGATTTGCGATGCCTTGCTCAACCATCACATCGAGATCGAGCATGCCTGCGAGAAATCCTGCGCCTGCACCACTTGCCATGTGATTGTGCGCGAGGGCATCGGCTCGCTGGCGGATGCAGAGGAAAAGGAAGAGGACATGCTCGATATGGCCTGGGGCCTGACGCCCCTGTCGAGACTGTCCTGCCAGGCCAGGGTTGGCGATCAGACGCTGGTCATCGAAATCCCCAAGTACACCATCAACCATGCCCGTGAGACGCACTGATGAAGTGGACCGATACACTTGAAATCGCCATTCAGCTCGCCGATGCCCATCCCGACGTCGATCCGCAGACCATCCGTTTTACCGATCTGCGTCGCTGGGTCATGGAGCTTCCCGGATTCGACGACGATCCCGGCCATTCGGGGGAAAAAATACTGGAAGCGATCCAGGCGGCGTGGATCGACGAGAAAGACTGAACGCGGTTTCGAGTGCAGCTTGCGGACAAGTTGCCCTGCTGTTCAAGGTGCCTGTGCCTCAAAAAAATGGGGTGGTCTTTCGACCACCCCTCAAGGCGCACTCTCGAATACTCGTGGAGGAGAACCTTCGATGAGTTGGGGACCTATCCATTTCATCAAAGCACCCAGGGAGGAAGGGTGTTCCACCAGTATTCAGAATCTATTTTAGCAACCTGCATGCCAGAATAAATAAAGTCAATAAAACCAGATTGTTAGGCAATATTGCGGGCTCTGGGCACAATATATCTGCGATAATCGTCTGTCTGCATACGGCGACAGTCTTGGGAAATTTATTTAAAGCATTGAATTTATTGATGAATAACTGTCTCCAATCAGAGACGGTCGCCTTCCCTAACGCGACATAAGGTTTTGTCCTAGTCAGGGCGCGATTTGAAGTGAGCGGCCTCAAGGCCGTGGCGTTGTAGCAATTTATAGAACTCGGTACGGTTGCGTTTGGCAATTTTGGCAGCCTGGGTAACGCTGCCCTGAGTCAGTTTGAGCAGGCGCGTCAGGTAGTCGTATTCAAAGCGGCGGCGCGACTCCTCGAACGACTCCATGGTCTGCATGCCAAACTGTATCGCCTGCTCCACTACCCTGGGGGCAACGATGTCCGACGTCGATAGCGCCACTGCCTGTTCAACGACATTGAACAATTGCCGTACATTGCCTGGCCAGGGTGAGGCGATCATGATTTCCAGCGCATCTGGTGAAAAGGCGTTTACCTTTTTGTCATAGCGCAGCGCCAGCTTTTTCAGAAAATGGCTGAGCAGCAGGGAAATATCTTCGCGGCGCTCGCGCAATGGGGGCAGGCGCAGTGTGACGACATTCAGGCGATAGTACAGATCTTCGCGAAAGGCGCCTTCGGCCTTGGCCTGTTGTAAATCGCGATGGCTTGCCGAAATGATGCGGACATCGACGGGAACCGTCTTGGTCGAGCCGACGGCACGCACTTCGCGCGCTTCCAGCACGCGCAGCAGCTTGACTTGCAGGGCCGCCGGCATATCGCCGATTTCATCGAGGAACAGTGTGCCGTTGTCGGCGGCCATGAACAGTCCGGCGTGGTCGGCGGTCGCGCCGGTGAAGGCGCCTTTTTTATGGCCAAACAGTTCGGACTCGAGCAAGGGTTCGGGGATTGCGCCACAGTTGATGGCCACGAACGGCTTGCTCGCGCGGCGGCTGGCGCGATGCAGGGCCTGCGCCAGCAATTCTTTTCCGGTGCCGCTTTCCCCCTGGATCAGCACACTGGCTTCGCCTTGGGCGACGCGCTGGGCGCGCGTCAGCAGGTCTTCCATCAGCGGGCTCTGCGTCAGGATATCGGCCCGCCATGAGCTCTCGTCGTACTGCGCCTTGCGCAGCGCCGATGCCGAGCCGTGCAGCGACAGCGCCCGCTCGATCTGCGCGATCAGCTCATTGCCGTCGTAGGGCTTGGTAATGTAGCCGAATACCCCCTGGCGCGTCGCTGCCACGGCATCGGGAATGGTGCCGTGCGCTGTCAGGATGATTACCGGCAGCCCGCTGTGGCGGCGTTCGATTTCGTGGAACAGGGCCATGCCATCGAGTCCGGCCATGCGCAGATCGGTGACGACCAAGTCGGGCCGCTCGGCCGCAACCATCGACAGCGCCTGGGTGCCGCTGGTTGCGGTGCTGACGGTATAGCCGCTGGCGTTGAGACGAATCGCCAGCAACCTGAGCAGATCGGGATCGTCGTCGACCAGCAGCAGGTTGCCCTTGTATACCCGGCGCGGCGGTGCCGCCGAATTGTTCAGCAGGGTTTCAATACTCATTTGACGCCGCCTTCAGCACTGCGTGAAGTAACGCTGCGCTCGATGGATTTCAATGCATTCAATTTTTTCTCCAGGTCTTCGACCTGTATCCGCAAGATTCGTGCCTCCGCCTGGGCGCTGGCCTCCTCGCGGCGGGTCGACTGACTGCGTATTGTGATCTCGCGCAGTCGTTTACGATCCTGCGCCATACCTTGCAGCAGCGTGGCGATGGCGCGCAGCGCCGGTTCGGTCGAGGCCAGTGATGCGCCTGCGCTGAAAGCCAGAGGATCGACCAAGGCCTGAAATTCGGCATCATCAAGTGCCGCGGAGGCGGCCACCGAGGGCGGCGACAACGCTATCAGAATTGCGAGCTTGATGCGATTGTGACTGGATTTCTCGGCGGCGAACTCGGTTCGCGCCCGGTCTTTTTCCAGCGCAAATTCGGCAGGCGGCATGAGACGGGCCTGCAACACATAAGTGAGCAATTGCTCAGCCTCTGATGGGGATGATGCGGGGCGCTGTGTTTCTGGCGCGGTTACCGTGCGGCGCAACGGTTCCAGATTGCAACCTGGCATGGACGCCGCTGTCGACAACAGCAACAGGACCGGGATCCATGGGTGACGATTGAACATGACTAGCTTCCTTGCGAGATGATGGCTGGTGGTTGCTTGGGCAGGATGACCCGGAAACAGGCGCCCGCGGCGCCAGTGGCGGATACCGAGCCGCGATGCAGCTCTACATAATCGCGCACAATGGCGAGACCAAGTCCGGTTCCCTTGGTACCACTGGCCAGAGCTGATTTGCTGCGATAAAAGGGGTCGAAAATCCTGTCCCGATCCTCGTCAGCGATACCGGGACCGTTATCCAGCACCTCGAGCACCGCGTTATCCCGATGCTTGCCGAGCCGGATGAGAACGGTGCCGCCCACGGGCGAATACTTGATCGCATTCGACAACAGATTGTCGATTACCACGCGCAACTTTGCAGGGTCCCCTTGAATCGTGATTTTGTCGCATTCGCGTTCAATGGTGATGGCCTTGGCTACGCTGGCGATTTTCTGCGTTTCCACGACGTCGCTAATCAGATCCTTCAATTGCAGCGGCCGGAATTCCAGGGCTGTCTTTTTGTTGATGCGTTCCGCAGATTGCGATTGCGAGTAGGTGAGCAGGTCCTGGATGAGTTTTTCCAGGGTCAGGGAATTCTGCTTCAAAATCTGCGCAACTTCGCGCTGTTCGACGGTGAGTTTGCCGACCACCTCGTCGCTCAACAGATCTGAACCTTCGCGCAGCGCCGTCAGGGGCGTCTTGAGTTCATGCGATACATGCTGGAAGAACCGCGTTTTCTGGTCCTCAAGCGTAATCAGGCGCTGTCGCAGCCAATCGAGTTGTTCACCCAATTGCTCGATATCGCGCGGCCCGGACACGCGAATGCGTCTTGCCAGCTTGCCCTCGCCGAGACGATGTATGGCCAATTCGAGATCGCGGATCGGCCGCGACAGCAGGTAGGTGAATCCAGCGATCATTAGCAGAACCGCCGGGACGATGGCGAGTATCTGCCAGAATACCTGGCCAGTCGATTTTGCCGCCGAGGCGCGCAGGGCGCTTACCTCGCGATCAATCAGCTGATCGGCGAGGCCGCTCAGGGCCTGCACCCGCGCCGACAGCTCGACGAAATCGCTCTCCAGCTGCTTGGCAAGCTGGGGGGAGGCGTCGCGACTTGTGAGTTCGCCATATATCAAGCTTTCCGTCGCCTGTATCGCCTCGGCGGCGGCGCGCATTTCCGGCGCCAGCGGCAGTGCCATGAATTGCCCGAGCAGGCTCTGGAATGCGAGGCGCGATTTCTTGTAACCATCCACCATGTCGCGATCGCCGGCAACCGCGTAAAAGCGCGCGGCGCGTTCCATGGTCAGCGTCAATGCGCTGAGCTGCCGGGCACTCTGCGTAGCCTGGGTCGCATCATAGACAGCTTTCTGGCTTTGTCCGGCCAGTCGTTCGATCGACAAGGCATTGGACACCAAGCCGGCAACCAGCGGCAGGCTTACGATGAAAAAGCCGATCAATAGCAAAGCGACAAAGGAACGGGGATAACGCAGTTCCATGCTGCGCTTATGCTCTTTGGCCGGTGTTGCGGCAGGGGGAAAAAACAAGATACATGTCTCCGGGGTAGCAAGGCTAGTGCCAGCGATGGTGAATTATGGACGCAAGCGTGAAAGTGCGTAAAATCAGGATGCACAATTATTCAACATGAAAGCAATCAGATCATGGCCCGCTACGAATCCGATCTCACCCAATTTATCCGCGATCTGCTGGACAAGAACCCGCAGCTCAAGGAACTCCAGAAGCAGAACCGTGCCACCTGGTGGGACAAGAAGCTTGATCTTGACGAGCAGCAACGCAATGCGCAATCGGAAGCGCCGAAGCAGCCTTACGCCTACTTTCCCTTGCCGGTCCCGGAAGCCAAATCTTAAGCTTGCCGGTGTTCAGGCGGGTGCCGGTGCTGACAGCGGTTGACGTTCTTTCTGGCGCAGCCGTTGTTCACGACCCAGATAGATGCCTGCACCGATCATGAAGATGCACAACGGTATGGCTGAAAATGCCATTTGCGCGGTGCTCATGCCGATGCTGCGCAGTCCGGCATGTCCCCAGGTGGAAATCAGGTCGCTGCCGCGCGAGGCGACGGTGTCGATCACGTTCTTGGCCTTGTAACGTTCTTCGCGTGTAACCACCGTAAACAGGATTTCGCGCGCCGGCTTGCCGATGGCGAATTCGCTGGCACGGCGTATCACGGTAGAAATCGAAATCACGGCAAGCGTCGGCATCAAACCGGTGATGCCAAGGGTAAACACGGCCAGCGCCGGCAACAGGGTCAGGCAGAAAATCAGGCCCACGCGGCGCACCAACGCGCTGGTGATCAGCACCTGACTAAGCAGGGTGATGGCGTTTACCGCCAGATCCAGCTGCGCAAACAGCTGGGTGCGATCGGCGGATGAGGGCAGGGACTCCGACATTACCCGCAGCTGTTCGAGATAAAAATAATTGCCGAGCAGCTGCAGCAGCATCACATAGCCGCAGATGGTCAGCAAATAAGGCGACGCGAATGCGAGTCTGATGCCGTCGAGTACGCCGCCACCCAGTGCATCCTCGCTGCGCTCGCCGTGCTGGCTGGTGGACCAGCGTCCCAGGCCGATGATGCAGGCGACGGCGCAAGCCATCAGCGCGGCGGAAATCAGCAGCAGATTGGGCACGCCAAGCTGCTTGACCAGAGCTGCCGTGATCACCGGTCCGGCCATTGCGCCGATGCTGCCGCCGGCGGCGATGGCGCCGAACAGGCGCTTGGCGCTGTCGCTGTCGAATACATCGGTCATGAAACTCCAGAACACGCTGACCACGAAGTAGTTGAATACCGACAGCCAGATGAAGAAAGCCGCTGCCACCGCAGTCTTGTCGGCCGCTTCCGAACCCATCGCCCAGTAGAACAGCAGCAGGTTGGCGATGAAGAATGCGTAGACCACGGGCAGAAATACGCGACGCCGCCAGCGTGAGGAGATCCAGCCGAACAGCGGGGTGACGATCAGCATGCCGACAAAGGTGCCGGTGAACAGCCATGGCAGATTCCTGATGCCGCCCTGGATGCCCATCTCGTCGCGTACCGGCCGCAGCACGTAATACGCGCACAGCAAAAAGAAAAAATACGCGAACGACCAGGCGAAGGCGGGCCACTCATTGCGCTTGATATCCAGCAGCTTCAACAGGGTTTCCCGTCTTCCGTCGGCATGATCGGCAGTCTACCGTGCGCTTGTGGCGGGGAACAGCGCAAATATTCCGTCCAGCCCGACATGGCTAAGCGCATGACTGGCCTGCGCGCGCACCATCGGCTTGGCATGGTAGGCGATCGATGTGCCGGCTGCCGCCATCATTGCCAGATCGTTGGCGCCGTCCCCGATCGCCAACACCCGATCTGCCGGCAAGGCCAGCAGGGACGCGGTGTTACGCAGGTGCCGTGCCTTGGCGCCCGCATCGCACAGGGGGCCGACGACGCGTCCGGTCAGTGCGCCGTCGGCAATTTCCAGGATGTTTGAAAATGCGTAATCGATACCGAGGCGGGCCTTGAGCTTCTCGGTGAAGAAAGTGAAACCGCCGGACACCAATAGCAGGCGGATGTTGGCGCGCCTGGCCGTAGCGGCCAGCTGTTCCGCACCGGGTGACAGCTGTAGGCGTTCTGCATAGACGTGCTGCAAAGTGTTCTCCGGCAAACCAGCAAGCGTTGCCACCCGCTGACGCAGGCTGGCGGGCCAGTCTATCTCGCCACGCATGGCAGCAGCGGTCACGGCGGCTACTTCGCTTTTTTTCCCCGCGTAATCGGCGATTTCGTCGATGCACTCGATGGTGATGAGCGTGGAATCCATGTCCATGGCAATCAGGCCGAAATCTGCCAGCGTGGCGTCGGCTTGCACGAATGCAAAATCGAGCCCGGTGTGCTGGCAATGCATCTCGATCTGCGCTTTACGGGAAATGTCGGCGTCGAGCAGGCGAAATGCCTGATGACTGAAACTACCGCTGATTTGCTCGATGCCGCTGGCCCGTGCCAGCGCATGCAGCGTTTTCAGATCGCCGGTTTCTATGTCCTCGGACTGGATGATGAGATTGTGTGTGCTCATATCGCTTTCAATCGGCAAGTTCGCGCAGTATCTGCCGAATTTCCAGCACACGCTCGCGCACCCCGGCAATGGGCTTGTCAATGCGCAACCGGTCCTGGCCGGCCAGGCGATAATGCTTTTTTTTCTGGATCAGCTGGATTACGCGCTGCGGGTGAATCGGCGTATCGCGACCGAACTGCACGATAATGGCTGCGGGACTGGCATCAATTTTCAGCAGATCGAGCGGCTTGCCCAGCAGGCGAAGGCGGTGGCTGTCCACCAGGGTCTGCGCGGGTGTCGGGATCAGGCCGAAGCGATCTACCAGCTCTTCCTGCAACTGGTCCAGCATCCCCTCCGTTTCACAGTTGGCGAGACGCTTGTAGATGACCAGGCGCTCGTGCACATCTGCACAATAGGTCTCCGGCAGCAACGCCGGTGTATGCAGATTGATTTCTGTGGCCACATTCAGCGGCCTCAACAGATCGGGTTCCTTGCCCGCCTTGAGCGACTTCACAGCCGCATTAAGCATCTCGGTATACAGTGTGAAACCGATATCCTGGATACCGCCGGACTGCGAGTCGCCCAGTACCTCGCCGGCGCCTCGAATCTCCAGGTCGTGCATCGCGAGATAGAAGCCAGCCCCCAGGTCTTCCATCATCTGGATGGCCTCAAGGCGTTTTTTTGAATTGCTGGATAACAACTCCTCGGGCGGCGTCAGCAGGTAGGCGTAGGCTTGGTGGTGCGAACGGCCTACGCGACCGCGCAACTGGTGGAGTTGCGCCAGGCCAAACTTGTCCGCGCGGTGGATGAGGATCGTATTTGAGGTCGGCACGTCAATGCCGGTCTCGATGATCGTCGAGCACAGCAGCACATTGGATTTCTGGTGGTAAAAGTCACGCATCACACGTTCCAATTCGCGCTCCGGCAGCTGTCCATGCGCGATGGCGATGCGCGCCTCGGGCAACAGTCTTTGCAATTTTTCCAGCTGGTTCTGGATCGTTTCCACCTCGTTGTACAGATAATAGGCTTGGCCGCCGCGCTTCAGTTCGCGCAACACCGCCTCGCGCACGATGCCGTCCGACAGCGGATGCACGAAGGTCTTGATCGACAGCCGCCGCTGCGGCGCTGTGGCGATCACCGAAAAATCGCGCAGGCCTTCCAGCGACATTGCCAGCGTGCGCGGAATCGGCGTCGCGGTCAGGGTCAGCACATCCACTTCGGCGCGCAGCGCCTTCAATGCCTCCTTCTGCCGTACGCCAAAGCGATGCTCTTCGTCGATGATGACCAGGCCGAGACTCTTGAACAGCACATCCTTCTGGATCAGCTTATGGGTGCCGATGGCGATATCGACGCTGCCATCGGCCAGGCCTTTCAATGCCGCTGCGGTCTCCTTGGCCGAGCGGAAACGCGAAAACTCGGCAAGCCTTACCGGCCACTCGGCAAAACGATCGGAGAAATTCTGGAAATGCTGCTCGGCCAGCAGCGTGGTCGGCACCAGTATCGCCACCTGCTTGCCGGCGGCGACCGCGATGAAAGCCGCGCGCAAGGCGACTTCGGTTTTGCCGAACCCCACATCGCCGCAAACAAGCCGGTCCATCGGCTGCCCTGACGTCATATCGGCCATTACTGCCTTGATGGCGGATGACTGATCGGGCGTTTCCTCGAAGGGGAAGGTGGATGAGAACGCATCGAATTCGTTCAGCTTCAGCGGGAATGCATAGCCCTGCCGCGCCGCGCGCCGCGCGTACAGGTTCAACAGTTCGGCGGCAGTATCACGAACTTGTTCGGCAGCCTTGCGCTTGGCTTTCTCCCACTGACCGGAGCCGAGCCGATGCAGTGGCGCATTCTCGGGGTTGGCGCCCGTATAACGGGAAATTACGCTGAGCTGCGACACGGGCACGAACAGCTTGTCGCCGCCTTCGTAGTGCAGTTCCATGAATTCCATCTTGCCGTCGCCGACGTCCATATTGACCAGGCCCATGTAGCGCCCGATGCCGTGGTCGGCATGCACCACCGGATCGCCCATACTGACCTCGGCCAGGTCGCGCAGCATGCCCTCGGCACTGACCTGGCTGCCGCGCGATTTATCACGGCGGCGCGTCTGCTTGACTTCCGAGGCGTAGAGCTCGTTTTCGGTGACGATCGCCAGCGCTTCATCGGGTAGCACAAAGCCCGCTTGCAGCGGCGAGGACGCGATGCAAAGCCGGTTTTCAGTCTTGATAACACCGCCAAACTCCAGCACTGGCGCGGCTTCCAGGCCATTTTCCGAGAGAAATTGGCTGATGGTTTCGCGCCTGCCCAGGCTTTCTGCAGTGATCAGGATGGTGCCGTTGAAACCCGAGCTGAAGTCGCGAAAACGGGCCAGCGGATCAACTGCCTTGCGATCGACTTCAATCGCCGGCAGTGCGGCTGTCGCTGCCAACAAGGCGGCGTCGGTAACTTTCGGGAAACGGTTGAGCTGGCCGAACAATTCGTCCGCCGGCAAGAAAATATCCAGGGGCGGCAGCAGCGGTCTGTCCCGGTCGCCGCGCATCAGTTCGTAGCGCGATTTCACATCGGCCCAGAAACGGTCGGCGGCGTGCTGCACCTCGCCATGCAGAAACAGCTGTGAATTTGCCGGCAGATAATCGAATACGCTGGCGGTGGCATCGAAGAACAATGGCAGGTAATACTCGATGCCGTTTGGCGCCAAACCTGCCGAGACATCCTTGTACATCCGGCTTTTGGATGGATCCCCTTCGAAGCGATCGCGAAAATTTTCGCGAAAATGATGTTGCCCCTCCTTATCCAGTGGAAACTCGCGTGCCGGCAACAGACGGATTTCATTGACCGGATAAATGCTGCGCTGGGTATCGACATCGAAGGTTCGAATGGCTTCAATCTCATCGCCGAACAAGTCGATCCGGTAGGGGACCGTGCTGCCCATGGGAAACAGGTCGATCAAGCCGCCGCGTACGGCGTATTCGCCTGGCGCCATCACCTGCGTGGTATGGGAATAGCCGGCCGTGGTCAGGTCGCTGCGCATGCGCTCCAGGTCGAGCTTGGTCTTGGTGCGCAGGAAAAACGAGCGGGCGCCCAGATATTCGCGCGGGGCCAGTCGCGTCATGGCTGTGGTGATCGGAACAATGCCGACATCAAAAGCAGCCTGGGCGAATTGATACAGGGTTGCCAGCCGCTCGGACACCAGATCGGGATGCGGTGAAAAATGATCGTAAGGCAACGTTTCCCAGTCGGGCAGGCGGTGGGTGCGAAGGTCGGGCGCGAACCAGGCCAGTTCGGCCGTCAGCCGCTCAGCGTCCTGGGCATTCGAAGTGACGATGAAGAGAGGGCGCGGTTCGTCCGCTGGCTGGTCTGCGAGGCGGGCGGCAAAGCGGGCAAGGAAACAGGCGTCGGCAGAACCATGAGGAAGCATTGTGTAGGCTGGAAGGGAAATCAGGTTTTTTGGTAAGCGGCGAATGCTCAGCCCGGCGATTCGCCAGGCTCGCTGTTCAAGAAGGGTTGCAGAGCGAAGGCGAGATCGGCGCCTGAGGCGAAGCGTTCTTCACGATCTTTGGCCATCAAACCGTCGATAATCGGCTGGAGGTGACGCAACTGCCTGGGCAGCAGGGGCACTTCATCGTGAATATGGCGAAAGATGATCTCCGCGTCGCTCTTGGCCGTATAGGGCAATTCGCCGGTCAGCAATTCGTAAAAAATCACGCCGGCGCTGTACAGATCGCTGCGACCGTCGAGCGGCAGGCCCTGACCCTGTTCGGGACTCATATAGGCCGGTGTGCCCAGCACATCCCCGTTGATGCGATGCCTGGCAACGCCGCCAAAGCGTGTCGCGATATTGAAGTCGATCAGGACCAGTTCGCCATTTTCGCGGAACAGGATGTTTTCCGGTTTCAGGTCCAGATGCACAAAGGCGCCGCCATGGATCGTGGACAGCGCGGCGGCGAGCTTGAATAGCACGCGCGCCTTGGCCGGAGCGGGCGCCGGAATCTGCATGCGGCTGCGCAGATCGCCCGCCGGAAGGTACTCGAGAGCGACATAGGGCCAGTGTCCGGCAATACCGGCGTCGAGGTAACGAACGACGTTACGTCCCTCCAGTCCCGAAAAAAAACGGAATCGGCTGCAGAATATCTCGATGCCCTTGAGGTCGTGATGCGTTGTCGCCGTGAGAATCTTGATGACCGCACGTTTACGGTCGAGCAAACGCTCCGCATAGAAAACCTGTGACATGATATTTGCCGCGATCGTCGCAATGCAGCGAAACCCGCCAATCTCCAGGCTGAATCGTTCGCCCTCGGCCAGGAAACTGAAACTGCCCGCACCGGCATTGTCGATTGCGACGGATGCTGTCTCGTCGAGCCCGGTTGCCCGCGCCACCACCTGGCACAGGGCATTGCGCGACAGGGTGTCCTTGAACAGAACCGCAGATGCTCCCGCAGCCTTGAACTCCTCCGCATATGTCGCCAGATCGTGGCTCACCATCAGCGCAATCGGCGGGCAACGCTCATGAGCGCGCAACCGGCCCAACGCGGACAGGGCTTCGCTGCGCGTGCCGATGCCGCCCAGTATGAGTATGTCGCCATGTATGCCGAAGGAAATGCCGGCGCTGCGCATCGTCTGTGAAAAGGGATCGATTTCCTCGACGGTTGCAGCCGGCCATATCGACAGCAGGTAATTGGCGATGACCCGGCGAAACCCGGCTGATCCATCCATCAGTACGATATGCAGTGAGGGCCGGGCATCGGTTTCCTGGACGCTGGCCGCAAGCACGCCCTCCGGCACCGCAGGAGCACTGACCGCGGTCGGTACCAGCAAGCCGCGGTCACGGCGCGCGAACACGATGGCGGAAATCAGTTCGCTGTCGCGAAAATGAGCCCGCCGCAGTTTGACTACGGCGAGCAATTTCAGCGAGGCCGACGTGGGGGTATCGGGATCGTCGTGGCAAAGATAGACGACCGGGCGGCGCGTCGGATTGAGCGCCAGATTGCGCACAAACGGCAATATCGCCTCGTCGTCGCTGAATTCCCCTATAACAATGGCATCGAACAGCGACCAGTCAAAATTCTGTTCAGGCAGGTAGTCCGGCGGCACGAAAGAGTCGATCTCGCTGCCCGGAAAAGCGGCCGTCAGCGCGTCGGCCACGCGCATGCGCATTGCAGTAGAGGCGTCGATGAACGCAATGCGCAAGCTCATTCAGCGCCTGTACTGCGGGCTGCGTGCCAGGACATGTTCGTCGTCGCCGGCAGGATCAAGCCACTACCACCGGGATCTTGCTCACACTGCTGGCAATCCGTTCGCGCCATACCGCCGGGCCGCTCTTGTGCACAGCATCGCCGCCCGAATCGACCGCGACGATGACCGGCATATCCTTGACTTCGAACTCGTAGATTGCTTCCATGCCCAGATCACCGAATGCGACCAGACGCGAGCCGGTGATGGCCTTGGAAACCAGATAAGCGGCACCGCCTACGGCGATGCAGTAAACGGCCTTGTGGTTCCTGATCGCCTCGATCGCTGCCGGGCCGCGCTCGGATTTGCCGATCATGCCGAGCAGGCCGGTTTTCTCGAGCATGGTGTTGGTGAAACGGTCCATGCGCGAAGACGTGGTCGGGCCGGCGGGGCCCACCACTTCATCGCGCACCGGGTTGACGGGGCCGACGTAATAGATGAACCGGTTGGTAAAATCGACGGGCAACTTCTCGCCCTTGGCGATCATGTCCGTCATGCGTTTGTGCGCGGCGTCGCGACCAGTGAGGATCTTGCCGGAAATAAGCAGGCGATCGCCTGCTTTCCAGCCAGCGATATCGGCCTTGGTGATGCCGTTGATATTGACGCGTTTGCTGGTGGCGAAATCCATCGTCAGTTTTGGCCAATCTTCCAGCGATGGCGGTGCCAGGGTGGCGGGGCCGCTGCCATCCAGCGTGAAGTGCGCATGTCGCGTCGCGGCACAATTCGGCAGCAGCGCTACCGGCTTGGACGCAGCATGGGTGGGATAGTCGGCAACTTTCACATCGAGCACGGTCGACAGCCCCCCCAGTCCCTGCGCGCCGATACCGAGCGCGTTTACCTTCTGGAATACTTCAATGCGCAACTCTTCCGCGCGGTCGGCGGGACCGCGCGCCAGCAGCTGGTGCATATCGAAGGGTTCCATCATTGCCCACTTGGCCATCAGCATGGCCTTTTCCGGCGAGCCGCCGATACCGAGGGAAAGCATCCCGGGCGGGCACCAGTCGGCGCCCATGGTCGGGACCATCGACAGCACCCAGTCGACGATGTTGTCAGAGGGCAACAGCATGGCGAACTTCGATTTGTTCTCGCTGCCGCCGCCCTTGGCGGCGACAATTACTTCCACCGTATTCCCCGGCACCAGTTCAACATGGGTGACGCCCGGTGTGTTGTCGGTGGTGTTTTTGCGCTTGCCGTCCGGATCGGCCAGCATCGAGCCGCGCAGCGGATTATCGGCATTGGTGTAGGCGCGGCGCACGCCCTCGTTGACCATGTGTTCCAGCGACAGGCTGGCATCGAAGCGGACGCCCATGCCGACGCGCACGAACGCGATGCAGATGCCGGTGTCCTGGCAGATCGGCCGGTGTCCCTCGGCCGCCATCCGGGAATTGATGAGGATCTGCGCCATCGCGTCTTTGGCGGCCGGCGATTCCTCGCGCAGGTAGGCCTCATGCAGGGCCTTGATGTAATCCGCCGGGTGGTAATAGCTGATGTACTGGAAGGCATCGGCCACTGACTGGATAAAGTCTTCCTGTTTGATGACGGTTTGTTGAGACATGGTTAATTTCCTCTTGCGGAGTGGCGATGATTTTTAATGGCTGCCGGTGGACCTGGCCGGTTTTTCCTGATGCGTCATGATTCGATCGCAGAACGCTATCGCCATCGCAGACAACAGGAAGGTGAGGTGAATGACGGTCTGCGCTATCCATTCTCCATTGGCCATATACGCCTTTGCATTGATGAAGGTCTTGAGGAGGTGGATGGAGGAGATGCCGATGATGGCAGTAGCAAGCTTGACTTTCAGCACCGAGGCGTTGACATGGGACAACCATTCCGGCTGGTCAGGATGTCCGTCCAGCCTCATGCGCGATACAAAGGTCTCGTAACCGCCGACGATGACCATGATCAGCAGGTTCGAAATCATCACCACATCTATCAGTCCCAGGACCACCAGCATGATGGTGACCTCATTCAGCTTGGTCGGGGGCAGTGCGCCCTCGACGGTGACGGCGTCGAGGATGTGCTTCAGCGCATGCTCATTGCCGAGCGCCGAAAGAATCAGGTAATACAGCTCTGCCCAGAACTGGTACACGTATACGCATTGAGCAAGAATCAAGCCGAGATAAAGCGGCAACTGCAGCCAACGACTCATGAAAATGAGGTTGGGCAGCGGCTTCAACGGCAGCACGCGGTTTTTTTCGTCCATGAATCGATTCGCATAAAAATGGAAAAACCCTCGCAAGCGTTCGCTGCGAGGGGCGAATAGCCGGCGAAGTAATCAGTCGCGGGATCGTGCCGTGGCTATTCCGGGGCTGATTTCCCGGCGCAAAATTTTACCATTCCTGGTGCGCGGGAAATCCGTGGCGAAGTAGATTCGTTTTGGCGCTTTGTAGGCGGCGAGGTGCTGTTTGCCGAACCCGAGCAATGCATCCGGGCCTGCGTCGGCCCCGGGCTGCGGAACGATATAGGCTACCACGATCATTTTATCTCTCTCGATTTCTTCTCCTACGCAGGCGCAATCCGCGACGCCGGGATGCGATTTCAGCACGCGCTCGACTTCGTAAGGCGATACGCGGTAGCCGAAGCTCTTGATGATGTCGTCGCGCCGGCCCAGGAACCACAGATAGCCATCGGTATCGATGCGCGCATAGTCGCCGGTAAAAAAATAGCCGTCATGCCAGTATTTGGCGGTCTCTTCAGGCAGGTTCCAGTAGCGCAGGAACAGGCCGGGATCGTTGTCGGGCACGGCGATCATGCCCTCGTCCCCGGGTGCCGCCTCCTCCAGAGTGTCCGGGTTCAACAATTTGATCTGATGCCCTGGTTGCGCGAACCCGGCCGAACCGGCGCGGATCGGCCGATGGACGCTTTGCGAAAGGTAGTAGGAAAACTCGCTCATGCCTACGGCCTCATAGATATCCATGCCGAAGCGCTCACGCCATTGCGCCTGCATATCGTCGCTTAGATGCTCGCCGGCACTCATGCAGAAACGCAGGGTGGGTACATCATTCCCGCGCATTGGGGTCTTTTGCACGATCTGGCGGTAGATCGTCGGAACGCCTATGAAGATGGTCGCACCATGCTTGGCAATCAGCCGCATCCACAGGCCCGCATCATTCTTGCCTTCATGAACAATGACCGTCTTGCCCCGATAGAGGGGATCCATCAGGCCGGAACCAAGTACATAGGTCCAGTTGAATTTGCCGGAATGCAGGATGCGATCGACACTGCCGGGATTGAAATTGAACCAGTATTCGGCTGCCGGTTCGCGGCCGATCAAGGCGCGATGCGCATGCAGCACACCTTTGGGATAGCCGGTGGTGCCGCTGGTATATACCAGGTAGGCCGGGTCGTTGGCGCGCGTCGCGTGGGGTGCCGACCATGCCGAGATGGCGGCTAGTGCCGGGGCAAGATCCATTGCCGTCGTGCCTTCGCAGTCCACGTGCCGGCCGGCCCCGGTCAACAGCGCCAATCTTGCGTCGGGCAGTTGCGAACGCGCGGCCGCGACGCGCGGCCCCAGTTGCTGCCACATGACCTTGTCCATGACCAATACCTTTGCGCCGGAATCCTTGATCAGGTACAGAACTTCGTCGACGGTAAGCAGGGTGGAGGTGGGGACGGCGATACAGCCGGCCTTCATGGCGCCCAGGAAGGCGGTGGGATAGTCGATGCTGTTGGGAAGGCGAATCAGCACACGATCCCCGGGCAATATCCCCTGGCGACGCAGCAATTGCGCGAACTGGCTGGTACGCCTTGCGAGATCGGCGTAAGTCGCGGTGATTGTGCCAAGGGCATCGTCCTCGACGATCATGGCGATCCGGTCGCCGGTCTCATCGCCAAGGTGGGCATCGGTACAGGCAACACCAATATTGAAGAACTCAGGAAGATTCCAGATCCAGGCAGGGAAGGAGGGAAGCATGGTGTCGGCGTTCATATCGGTTGCGATCAGAGAATGACGCCATAAGGCCAGTTTTCGCGTACCACCTGGGCCGGCAGCTTTTTGAGCACCTCGATCGCAAATTTCGTGTCATCTGCAGACAGGGCGTGCAGGGCATGCGCGCGCAGCAAGGTTTGCAGAGCCTTACCGAACATGGGCGGGTCGAGCATTTCGCCGTTGAACTTGATGGCGCCGCCAAGCAGGGCATCGGCCTCAATAGCGGCTTTCAGGATCGCGATCTTGGTTCTCGTGTCAGTCGGCGAAGGGGTGTAGGCCACCTTGCAGGGATGAATATGCGAAGGATGGATCACCTGCTTGCCTGTCATGCCCATCGCCGACTCCTCGCAGGCGTGCTTGTAGACGACGCGCGATTCCTCATCGCCGTGCAGGTCCAGCCAGCGGCGAACGTCGTCCGGTTCGACAAAAGTTTCCGGCATGGTGGAATTGCCGATCAGGGTTTCCACGCCGCCGATCACGCCCTTGCCGGCAATGCGCGCTTCGAACAGCACCTGGTTCATGAAATAGGCGAGCTCCTCGGTCCAGTGCCGGGGGGTGATCTGTATGCCCATCGCCTTTGAAAAGTCGTGAATGCCGAACACCACGTGTTTGACTGTCGCGTATTGCATCAGGTCGGGCGCGATCTTGAGCGACTTGGGGTGCTCGATGATCGGCTGGATGCTCATATGGTGGTTCAAACCTACCAGCACGGCGGAAAGGTCGCGAATTTCCGGCGAGCCATAGGCCTCGCCGGCCTTGGCGAGCATCACCACATCGATGTGATCAGCGAGATCGCGAATCAGCAGCAAATCTTTTTCGTATTCCTCGGTGCGGAAAGGATTGATGCGGATCGCAACCTGCACCTGCTTGCGGCGCGGCATCGATGGCAGCTCGCGGCGCAACAGCTCGCGCGACATTTCCTTTTGCCGGCAGCCGTCCTCGAGATCGAAGATCAGGGTATGCGAGGTGGTGCCCCAGGCGTGTTTTTTGAAGCGCGACGAGGCTTGTTCAAGATCTTCATAAAGCCCGAGTGCGGGTGCATATTTCACCGGCGGGTAATAGATTTGTATCCCTGGCCAGTAATCGCCAAGCAGGGCGGCGGCAAGCGGCGAGGTGCCGGCATCGGTCGAATCGTTCATGGTGTTCTCGCAATCATCGGTGCGCGGATATCGTTCATGGGCGGCGTTTCCGGATGTCATGGTCGGGCCAAGTTACACCGAATGTTGCAACGCGTCAATAACTCTTGTATAAGATATAAGATAACTTTTTTTGAGGCGCCAGATTGCCCGGATTCCATGCGAACCGTGCCGGTTTTTTGCGGCTGGGTGCTGGGCTGCATGGGCTTTTGTGCTATAAAGATTTCAAACAAGACTTGGCCGGGAATATCGCGCCGGCCTGCGGGAGCTTGCTGCTTTAACCGCCAAATTATGAGGAGAAGAAAATGCCGGGTATCGAGTCAATGATGCGGGAGAGTCGCGTGTTTGCGCCATCCGAGGAGATGGTCAGGCAGGCGAATATCTCGGGCATGGCCAGTTATCGGGCCATGTGTGACGAGGCAGTCCGAGATTACCGCGGTTTCTGGGCCAAGCATGCCCGCGAAACGCTGTCCTGGCACAAGCCGTTCACGGAAGTACTCGATGAATCCAAGGCGCCCTTCTTCCGCTGGTTTCATGATGGCGAACTGAATGCGTCCTACAACTGCCTCGATCGCAACCTTGTCAACGGCAATGCCGAAAAGACTGCGATCGTGTTCGAGGCCGATGACGGCGCAGTGACCAAGATCACCTATCGCGCCCTGTATAACCGCGTGTGCAAGTTCGCCAATGCGCTCAGATCAAAGGGCATCAACAAGGGCGACCGCGTCATCATTTATATGCCGATGGCCATCGAGGGTGTCATCGCCATGCAGGCCTGCGCGCGCATCGGCGCAATCCATTCGGTGGTCTTCGGCGGCTTTTCCGCCAAGAGCGTGAACGAGCGCATCATCGATGCGGGGGCCATTGCCATCATCACGGCAGACGAGCAGATGCGCGGCGGCAAGGCCCTGCCGATCAAGGCCATCGTTGACGAGGCCCTGGCCATGGGCGGATGCGAGCATCTCAAGGCGGCGATTGTCTATCAGCGTACCGGCAACAAGGTAAATATGGCTGCCGGCCGTGACCATTGGTGGCATGAGCTTGAAGCCGCGCAAAGTGAAGTCTGCGAACCCGAGTGGGTGAATGCGGAACACCCCCTGTTCATCCTCTATACCTCCGGGTCGACCGGCAAGCCCAAGGGGATCCAGCATTCGACCGGCGGCTATTTGCTGTGGGCCGCGCTGACCATGAAGTGGACTTTCGACACCAAGCCGAATGATCTGTTCTGGTGTACCGCCGATATCGGCTGGGTGACTGGGCATTCCTATATCGCCTACGGTCCGCTCGCAGTGGGCGCGACCGAAGTGGTATTCGAGGGCATCCCGACGTATCCCAGTGCAGGGCGCTTCTGGGACACAATCCAGAAGCACAAGGTCACCGTCTTTTACACCGCCCCGACCGCAATCCGCTCGCTGATCAAGGCATCGGAAGTCGATCCCAAAACGCACCCGCGAAATTACGATCTGAAATCGCTGCGCATCCTCGGTACGGTCGGCGAGCCGATCAACCCGGAAGCATGGATGTGGTACTACGAAAACGTCGGCGGCAATCGCTGCCCCATCGTCGACACCTTCTGGCAGACGGAAACCGGGGGCCATATGATCACGCCCCTGCCCGGCGTGACGCCGCTGAAGCCGGGATCCTGCACCCTGCCTCTGCCCGGCATCATGGCCGCGATCGTCGATGAAACGGGGCATGATGTCGCGGATGGCAATGGTGGCATCCTGGTGGTGAAACGACCATGGCCATCAATGGTGCGCACCATCTGGGGCGATGCCGACCGCTTTCGCAAAACCTATTTTCCCGATGAGTTGGGCGGGAATCTCTACCTTGCCGGAGACGGCGCGGTGCGCGACAAGGAAAATGGGTACTTCACCATCATGGGCCGTATTGACGATGTGCTCAACGTTTCCGGACACCGGCTGGGAACAATGGAGATCGAGTCCGCGCTGGTCTCGAACTCGCGCCTGGTGGCCGAGGCAGCCGTGGTCGGCCGCCCCGACGACCTGACGGGAGAGGCGGTCGTGGCCTTTGTCGTGTTGAAGGGCGCGCGGCCTACCGGCGACGCTGCGAAGGTTCTGGCCAAGGAACTGCGCGACTGGGTGGGCAAGGAAATCGGCCCGATCGCCAAACCCAAGGACATCCGCTTCGGCGACAACCTTCCCAAGACCCGCTCGGGCAAGATCATGCGCCGCTTGTTGCGCTCGATTGCGAAAGGGGAGGCCATCACCCAGGATGTCTCCACACTGGAAAACCCGGCGATCCTCGAACAGCTCAAGCAAAGCATGTAGGGCGTGCATGGCGGGCTGCAGGGTAAGCCTGCCGTCGTTTCCCTAATTGCGAAAATCCGCTACACTCGTTCGGCATAACGAAAAACAAAGAGTGATAACAACAAAAATATCGCACGTCCAAATTGCTTCAGACGGTCTAAATTTCAAGCTGGTTGCGAATAACACTAACCAAAATTTAGGAGGAGTCACATGGCATCAATACCAATGAGTGCACGCGAGCCCGACGTCAAGGAAGAGAAAAAAGTAATCTTTGCTTCGTCGCTCGGGACCGTTTTTGAGTGGTATGACTTTTATCTTTATGCCACGCTGGCACCGTTTTTTGCGGCCCTGTTTTTTCCCAAGGGCAATGACACCGCTGCCCTGTTGTCCGCTTTTGCAACCTATGCTGCTGGCTTTTTGGTACGCCCATTCGGGGCACTGTTGTTTGGCCGAATTGGTGACTTGGTGGGCCGGAAATACACTTTCCTGGTGACCATTCTCGTCATGGGTTTTTCGACAGCTGCGGTGGGTTTCCTGCCGACGTTCGAGAGCATCGGCTGGCTGGCGCCTTTTTTGCTCGTGAGCCTGCGTCTGTTACAGGGATTGGCGCTGGGTGGTGAGTACGGCGGGGCGGCGACCTATGTTGCCGAGCACGCGCCGGAAGGCAAGCGCGGGTACGACACCAGCTGGATTCAGACCACAGCAACGCTCGGCTTTTTCCTTGCGCTGGCCGTGATCGGGATCTGCCGTACGCAGATGGAAACGAAAGTGTTCGCCGACTGGGGATGGCGTATTCCGTTCCTGGTGTCAATCATACTGCTGGTTTTCTCCGTTTACATCCGGTTGAAGCTGAATGAATCGCCGGTATTCCAGAAGATGAAAGCCGAAGGCAAGGGTTCCAAGGCTCCGCTTACCGACAGCTTCCTCAAATACCCAAACAACAAATTTGTGCTGCTGGCGCTGCTCGGCGCCACTGCGGGGCAAGGGGTGGTGTGGTACACCGGACAGTTCTACGCGCTTTTCTTTCTTACCATCACGCTCAAGGTGGATTACCTTACCGCCTATACGCTGATCGGGGTCTCACTGTTGCTGGGCACGCCTTTCTTCATCTTTTTCGGCTGGCTGTCCGACAAGATTGGCCGACTCAAGATCATCATGGCAGGCTGCCTGATTGCTGCATTGACGTATTTCCCGCTGTTCCAGGCACTGACCCATTACGTCAATCCCGCGCTGGAAACCTACGCGACCAAGACGCCTATTACCGTGTCCGCGGACAATTGCAACTTCCACATGTTCGTCGGTCCCTGGAGCAAATTCAGCGATTGCGATCAGGCCAAGGATTTCCTGACAAAGTCGGGGCTATCGTTCCAATCCTTGCCGGGCGTAGCTGGTGAGCCGGTTGTCGTCAAGATCGGCGATATCGAGATCAAAGGCAAGTGGGATGCGGCGAAGGGAAATGAAGCGCTTAAGGCGACGGGTTATCCGGGTCCGGCGAACAAGGACAAAATCAACTATGGAATGACCCTGCTGATCCTGTTCATCATGTTGATTTACGTGACGATGGTGTATGGGCCAATAGCGGCATTTCTGGTCGAACTGTTTCCGACGCGAATTCGCTATACCTCCATGTCGCTGCCTTACCATATAGGTAATGGGTGGTTCGGCGGCATGCTGCCCCTGCTCGCCACCGCCATGGTGGCGGCGTCGGGCGATATCTACTATGGCCTCTGGTATCCGATCGGTATTGCGGTCATGACCCTTGTCATCGGCACGCTGTTCCTCAGGGAAACGAAGGATCGGAAGATCGATCACGACGCCAATTGAGGAAGATCGCTTGGTTCAAAGCCCGCGCAAGCGGGCTTTTTTATTGGCGCTGGTGGTCAAATGACTGCAAAAAGAGCGGCATGACGAGATGATTTTGCCTGCGCCCGCATAAGCAGTGATAATGAGCGACCTGATCATCCATTCCGGGTGTTCAGGATGAGAAAATTGTTTCGATGACGACCCTGTTACGCTACCTAGCCAAGGAAATATTCATTGCCACCGCGCTGCTGCTGGTGGCGCTGCTTGCCCTGTTCGCGCTGTTCGATCTGATCCGCGAGCTTGGCGAGCTGGGCAAGGGCAATTACAACCTGTCGATGGCCCTGGCTTTTGTGACGCTGTCGCAGCCTTCGCATGTGGTGGTAATCTTTCCCGTCGCCGCCTTGCTGGGCACACTGCTGGCAATTTCGCGGCTGTCCGCCCAGTCAGAACTGACGGTGATGCGTGCCTCGGGGCTGTCGCTGACCAGGCTGGCTGGTTTCGCCGTGCTGCTGGGACTGGCTTTCTCTGCGCTGATTTTTACTTTCGGCGAATTTGTGGCGCCGGCCTCGGAGGAGGCGGCGAAGCGATTGCGACTGGCCGCGACCAGTTCGGTAAGGGGTGGGGAATTCCGTTCGGGATTCTGGGTGAAGGACGATCTTTCCTTCGTCAATATCCAGACGGTCACGCCGGACACGCAACTGCTCAACATGCGCATTTACGAGTTCGACCATGCCAGCCGCCTGACTTCGATCAGTATCGTCAAGAGCGCCACTTATGCGGCCAATAATCGCTGGGTGCTGAAGGATGTGGAGAAGACGACATTCGAAAATTCGCGCGCCCGCATCGAAAATCTGCCGACTGCGCAATGGAATTCCGTGATGACGCCGGATCTGCTGTCGGTGCTGCGTGTGGATCCCAATGAAATGTCGATTGCCAATCTGTGGGCCTATATCGACCATCTGCGCGACAACAAGCAAAGCAGCACTCGTTATGAACTGGCGCTTTGGGGCAAGGTTTTCCAGCCCGCTGCCGTTATTATCATGATGTTGTTGGCAATTCCGTTTGCAATTCAGTCCAACCGGGCGGGTGGCGTCGGCGCCCGGCTGCTGCTAGGGATCATGATCGGACTGGGCTTCAATTTCATCAGCCAGTTAACCTCGCATCTGACGACCCTGAACGACTGGCCACCGCTTTTGTCCGCATCCGCGCCTTTGCTGGTATTTCTTTTGATCGCGCTTGCCCTGATCGGGTTGAAGGAGTACGCGGTGCAATTGCCGAGGCGTTATCGCGCGGAGGTTCGGTCAGCCTGATGTGACATCGACCAGCCGCGTGCCGGCCAGGCGGTCGTGAAGATATTGCCGTTGGGCATCGAATCGGCTCCACCAGATATCGGCGATCATGGGCAGGAATGCCCACATCGTAATGGTCGGACTGACCCGGTGGGGAAAGAACAGCAATACGAGTCCGATTGCAGCAGGGCCGAATAGCAACAGGGCGCACAGGAATCGCAGGATTGCCCGTGCCGTCCGCAGAGGCTGACCCCGCAAGTCAACGACCTTGAACCGCCAGGTTTTCATCGGCAGGGTTTGGCCGCCGTGCCGCCAAAACCAGATGAAATAGACGGCACTGATCGCGAGCAGACAAAGCTTGAATGCCAGGTTCGGTATCCCCGTAAGCGTTAAACCCTTAAGGCCGGCAGTCGGAAACGCCGCCACTATGCCGATTGCGAGCAGTAGCAAGCCTTCATAAGGGAGGGCGGCAAGGCGTCTCCATAGCGGTGGGGCCTGCAAATGAGGCGGCTTGCTGCCCGCCGTGGCGTCGCGCGCCGGCGAAGTAGGGGCCACGAACCTACTACTTCGCAGCGGCAGGAGAGGCTTGGGCCGGAGCGGCGGTTTCAGCCTTGGCCTGGGCCTTTTCATTCCAGCGTTCGCGTATTTCGTACTGCTTTTCGGGCGGCAGCTTGGAAAGATCCTTGTACTTGCTGCGTGCGGCGTTGCGCTGTTCCAGCGTCAACGAGGTCCATTCCTTGAGGCGTTCCTGAAAGCGCTCTTGCTGGATCGGGGCCAGTTTGGGATAGGTCTTGGCGGCGCCAATCAGCTTGCGCTGCTGGCGGGGCCCGAAGCGGTCCCAATCTTTTTCCAGCGGTGCGAGCACTTTCTGCTCAGGCGCAGGAATCTTGCTCCATTTGACCTTGGAAGGCGGCGGACTGGTCTTGCCTGCTGCGAGTGGGGTCTGTGCGGAAACGGAAAAAGACGTGAACGCCGCCGCAATGACTACGGCAACTGCAGCAATCAGCGCGATGAGTCTTTCACCCACGATTGGAAGTCCTTGTCGAGAAAGGCATTGATGGGAAGTTCGCCGGTGAGCAAGCGGGCATCCAGCTCACCCGTGTCATCGACAATATCGTCATCCGAGTTGAAGGAATAGCTCGCAAACAATGCCACGATGGCCAATATGGGTAGCCAAAACAAGGGCTTGCGAACCCATGACGATATATTCAGCGTTTGACCTGAAACCGTAACCAAGCCTAGAACGTTGACGGGTTCACGGTACCGGGACATGGCCTGCTGGCGCGCTGCGCGCAACTTGGCCAGCTTGTCATCTTCAAGGCGAGTCAGGCCCCAGTTCAGTGTGCGCGTAATTTTTTGAGAAAACTCTTTTTCATTCATGATCTTAGCCTGATTATTTAGGCGGGCCTGGGGATCGAATCCAGCGTGATACCCTTTGCTCGGAGCAACAGTGAAAGCGCATGCACCGCTCGCGAACAGTGAGTTTTAACGCTCCCTTCGGAGCAGCCCATCGCCGCTGCGGTCTCCGCAACATCCAATTCCTCCCAGTAACGCAACATAAACGCTTCGCGTTGACGTGCCGGCAGCCGTTCAATGGCTTCCTCGATAATTTTCAGGGTTTGCACCTGTTCCAGCTGGTCGGCGGGGGTGACCGGGATATTGGAGTTGTCCTCGGACTCCAAAGTTTCCAGAAAATCGCGATCGTCCTCGTCCTCGCCGCTTCCGCCGAAGGATGAAAAAAGTGTGGTCCAGGTGGAACGCACCTTGCTGCGACGGTACCAGTCACGGATTGTATTCTGCAGGATGCGTTGAAACAGCATCGGCAGCTCTTCGCCCGGTTTGGCGGCGTATTTTTCGGCGAGTTTCATCATCGCATCCTGGACAATGTCCAGCGCGGATTCATCGTTCTTTACGGCGAACACGGCCTGCTTGAAAGCCCGTCGTTCGACGGACGCCAAAAATTCCGACATTTCCTTTGCAGTAGCCAGAAATCCCCTCGCAGGTCTAATTAGAAAGTGCGGATTGTGGACATCCGCCTGCTGCTGCGCGTGAGTCTAGCAAGTTTCAGCCGGTGCGGCATGCCGACACGCTTGACCAGCCTGCCGTCAATCGGTATGGTATGAAATTCTGCACTGCACAATCCTCTGGGCGACCCCCGGCAATTCCGGATTGAACGCGGTGAGTAGGTTTTGGGTGCCCATCAGGCCGCACAACGGTACGAGCCCAATACGATCTCGGGGAAACGCCCATATCAGCGTGCCATGCAAGCGCGCCGGATGCCGTTTCCGGTTTTTGCCCGCTCATTGCGAACTTACTATGAAACTCTCGGAATTACCGCAGTTACAGACTGCCGCTGCCCATCAGTCCCTTTCTGGCGCTGAAATACTTTGTCGTGCGCTCAAGGCCGAAAACGTTGAATTCGTATTCGGCTATCCCGGCGGCGCCGTGCTGGTCATCTACGACGAAATTTACAAGCAGGAAAGCTTCCAGCACATTCTCGTACGTCATGAACAGGCTGCTGTTCATGCTGCCGATGCCTATGCGCGTGCAACCGGCCGGCCCGGCGTGGCCTTGGTGACCTCCGGACCCGGCGTGACCAATGCGGTCACCGGTATCGCTACCGCCTATATGGATTCCATCCCGATGGTCATCATCACCGGGCAAGTACCTACTTACGCGATTGGGCAGGATGCGTTTCAGGAATGCGATACGGTCGGCATCACGCGTCCCTGCGTCAAGCACAATTTCCTGGTCAAGGACGTGGCCGACTTGGCGGTGACGCTGAAGAAGGCATTCTTTATCGCCACCACAGGTCGGCCAGGACCGGTCGTGGTCGATATTCCCAAAGACGTATCGATGGCCAAAACGCCGTTCCATTACCCGGATACAGTGGAAATGCGTTCATACCGCCCGGTCAACAAAGGTCACAGCGGACAGATCAAGAAAGCCATGCAGCTGCTGCTCAATGCCGAGCGGCCGATGATCTATATCGGCGGTGGGGCGATCCTGGGCGATGCCGCCGAGTTGGTCACGGAATTGGTGCGCCATCTGGGCTATCCCTGCACCAACACCCTGATGGGGCTTGGCGCCTACCCGGCCTCGGACCGGCAGTTCCTCGGCATGCTGGGCATGCACGGCACGGTCGAGGCCAATATGGCGATGCAGAATTGCGATGTCCTGATCGCCATCGGCGCGCGCTTCGACGACCGTGTCATCGGCAATCCGGCACATTTCAATGCCGGCAATCCGACGCGCAAGATCATTCATATCGATATCGATCCCTCGTCGATTTCCAAGCGCATCAAGGTCGATGTACCGATCGTCGGCAATATCAAGGATGTGGTCATCGACCTGCTGGCGCAGCTCAAGGCCGCCGAGCAAAAACCCGGCAAGGTAGCGGCCTGGTGGAAGCAGATCGAGGAATGGCGCGCCAAGGATTGTTTGAAATACAGGACGTCCAGCGAAATCATCAAGCCCCAGTATGTGGTGCAAAAACTTTGGCAGGTGACGAAAGGCGATGCGATCGTGACCTCGGACGTCGGCCAGCACCAGATGTGGGCGGCACAGTACTACCCTTTCGACAAGCCGCGCCGCTGGATCAATTCCGGCGGGCTGGGCACCATGGGTGTGGGCCTGCCCTATGCGATGGGGTGCAAACTGGCGTTCCCGGAGCTCGATGTCGCCTGTATTACCGGCGAAGGCTCGATCCAGATGAACATTCAGGAACTGTCGACCTGCAAGCAGTATCACCTGCCGGTCAAGGTGATCCTGCTCAACAATCGTTACCTGGGTATGGTGCGCCAGTGGCAGCAATTCTTCCATGGTAACCGCCATTCGGAATCCTATATGGATGCGTTGCCGGACTTCGTGAAACTCGCGGAATCCTATGGTCACGTCGGCATGAAGATCGAAAAACCCGGCGATGTCGAGGGTGCGCTCAAGGAAGCATTCGCGATGAAGGATCGCCTAGTGTTCATGAACTTCATTACCGACCAGACCGAGAATGTGTTTCCGATGGTGCCGGGCGGCAAGGGCATCAGCGAAATGATTCTGGCCGAAGACCTCTGATCACGTCTGCCTGCTGCCCCGGTCCATGGGCCGCGGGCGGTTTCGCCCCAAAATAATTCCAACGACTTCATCGAAATGCGCCATATCCTCTCCTTGCTGGTTGAAAACGAATCCGGCGCCTTGTCGCGCGTGGCAGGACTGTTCTCTGCGCGTGGCTACAACATCGAATCGCTGACGGTGGCGCCCACCGAAGACGCGACGCTGTCGCGCATGACCATCGTCACCTCGGGTTCCGACGAGGTCGTCGAGCAGATCACCAAGCAGGTCAACAAACTGGTCGACATCGTCAAAATCGTCGACCTCAACGAAGGCAAGCATGTCGAGCGCGAGCTGATGCTGGTGAAACTGCGCGCGGTCGGCAAGGATCGCGAAGAACTGAAGCGAATCGCCGATATTTTCCGCGCGCGCGTGATCGACGTCACCGAGAAAACCTATGTCATCGAGCTCACCGGCACCGGCGACAAGCTCGATGGTTTTCTGGAAGCGCTGGATCGCTCGCTGATCCTGGAAACCGTGCGCACCGGCGCCTGCGGTATCGGCCGCGGCGAATGGGTCGTCAAGGTTTGAACCGCCGGCGCGTCGTGCGGCGTTGGCGGAATCCCCAATTTTTGTTAGTCATCTACAGGAACTGAAATGAAAGTCTATTACGATAAAGATTGCGATCTTTCCCTTATCAAGGGCAAGAAAGTCACCATCGTGGGTTACGGCTCACAGGGCCACGCCCACGCGCAAAACCTGAATGAATCCGGCGTCAAGGTCACCGTCGGTTTGCGCAAGGACGGGGCGTCCTGGGACAAGGCGAAAAAAGCCGGCCTGAAGGTTGCCGAAGTCGCAGACGCGGTCAAGACCGCCGATCTGGTAATGATGTTGCTGCCGGACGAGAATATCGGCGAGGTATACAAGAACGAAGTGGCGCCGAATATCAAGAAGGGCGCAGCGCTGGCCTTCGCCCACGGCTTCAATGTGCACTATGGCGTGGTTACGCCGCGTGCCGATCTGGATGTGATCATGATTGCGCCCAAGGGCCCGGGCCACCTGGTGCGCTCGACCTATGTCGGCGGCGGCGGCGTGCCGGCGCTGATCGCAATTCATCAGGATCAATCCGGCAAGGCGCGCCACCTGGCGCTGTCGTATGCCAAGGCGATCGGTGGCTCGCGCGGCGGCGTGATCGAGACCAACTTCCGCGAAGAGACCGAGACCGATCTGTTCGGCGAACAGACCGTGCTGTGCGGCGGCATTGTCGAACTGATCAAGGCCGGTTACGAAACACTGGTCGAGGCCGGTTACTCGCCGGAGATGGCCTACTTCGAGTGCCTGCACGAGACCAAGTTGATCGTCGATTTGATTTACGAAGGCGGTATCGCCAATATGAATTATTCGATTTCGAACAATGCCGAGTACGGCGAGTACGTCAGCGGCCCGAAAATCATCACCGATGAAACCCGCAAGGCGATGCGCGAGGTGCTGAAGGACATCCAGACCGGCGAATATGCGAAGAACTTCATTCTCGAGAACAAGGCCGGCGCGCCGACCCTGAATGCGCGCCGCCGTCTGCTGGCCGAGCACCCGATCGAGGAAGTGGGCGCCAAGCTGCGCAGCATGATGCCGTGGATCAAGAAAAACAAGCTGGTCGATCAGGCCAAGAACTGATCGGAACAACGATCGACACAAAGAACAGGCCGGTCTCCCGGTCTGTTCTTTTTCAGGCCCCAGATTTTGCGGGCGAACGTCACCACGCGCGGCGTTTATAATCTGCGCCTGTCTCTGTCACCGGTATCCACTGTGTCCGACCGCCTCGCCGTATTGCCGCAGTACCTGTTGCCCAAGCAAGCCCTGACCTGGCTGGCCGGGAAAATCGCCAACGCCCGTGCGGGTGGAATGACGACCCGCCTGATCCGCTGGTTTGTCGGTCGTTACGGCGTCAATATGGACGAGGCAGAAAACCCGGACATTGCAAGCTATCCAAGCTTCAACGCGTTTTTCACGCGCGCCCTGCGCAGCGATGTGCGGCCGCTGGCGGCAGCGGAATTCATCTGCCCGGTCGACGGGACTATCAGCCAGTTTGGCGCCATTGAACAGGATCAGATATTCCAGGCGAAGGGGCATCGCTATTCGACCGTCGCCCTGGTCGGCGGCGACCGGGACCTGGCGGCGCAGTTCGAGAACGGCAGCTTTGCCACCTTGTATCTGAGCCCGCGCGATTACCATCGCATCCATATGCCCTGCGACGGCCGCCTGCTGCGCATGATCCATGTACCCGGTGCGTTGTTCTCGGTCAATCCCGTCACCGCGCGCGGCGTTCCCGGCCTGTTCGCCCGCAATGAGCGCGTGGTCTGCATATTCGAGTCGGCGCATGGCCCTTTCGCGCTGATCCTGGTTGGCGCCACCATCGTCGGCAGCATGGCCACCGTCTGGCATGGTGTGATCAATCCGCCGCGCGGAAAAAAAATCCGCGAATGGCACTATGAACAGCAGAACGTGATGTTGGAACGAGGCACGGAAATGGGCTGCTTTCTGCTCGGTTCAACCGTGGTGCTGCTGTTTCCGAACGACAAGTTGCAATTCAATCCCGAGTGGACGCCGGCACGCGGCATCCGCCTGGGCGAGACAATGGCGAACAGAGCGCCTGCCAGTACGCGTTGAGCAACGACTGCACATCGAAAGCGGCTATCGGCGACAACAGCATAAAAAGACAAACTCCAGCATTGGCGCGGTGTTTGGAGCTTTTTTGCCTCAAACACCGCGCCAATGCTGGAATTTCACTTTCTGCCGATGTGGGCGTTTCGCCCTCGTTCACAGCCATCCGTTACAATGGCTGCATGCAAAAACGCTTTCTCCCGATGCGCGTCGCGCGCGCCAAGGCAGGTTCGGCGAATGCGCGCGGCCGCACGACAATCGTCACTGACAGGTACTGAATATGTCCAGTCCAGCACCACGCAAAAAAGGATTGCTCGACCGCGAGCGTCGCCGCAAGGGCATTTATATCCTGCCGAACCTGTTTACGGCGGCGGCCCTGTTCGCCGGTTTTTACGCCATCGTGCAGGGCATGAACGGCAAGTTTGAAACCGCCTGCGTTTTCATCTTCCTGGCCGGTGTGCTGGATGGACTCGATGGCCGCGTCGCGCGGCTCACGCATACGCAAAGCGATTTCGGCGCCCAGTTCGACAGCCTGTCGGATATGGTGTCTTTCGGTGCCGCGCCGGCGCTGATCATGTACGAGTGGGCCCTGAAGCCCATGGGTAAGCTCGGCTGGGCGGCGGCCTTCATTTATGTGGCGGGTGCGGCGCTCCGACTGGCACGCTTCAATACCAATATCGGCGTGGTCGACAAAAAATATTTTCAGGGCATTCCCAGCCCTGCTGCCGCTGCACTGGTCACCGGCATGATCTGGGTGCTGAACGATTACCAGGTGCGCGGCGGCGATGTGGATTGGCTGGCCTGGGCGGTAACCGTGTTCGCCGGCATTACGATGGTGACGAATATCCGCTTTTACAGCGGCAAGGACATCGACCTGCGCGGCAGCGTGCCGTTCTGGGTAGTCCCGGCGATCTTCGTCGCTTATCTGACGGTGACCATCGATCCCTCGAAGGTATTGTGGGGCTTGTTCGTCTGTTATGCCCTGTCCGGCTATGTGATGGCCATCTATGAGCTGGCCAGGAAGCCGAAGCCCTTTCCACCGGCCGCATCGTCCACGCCGCCCGCCGATCCCGGGCCCTGAGGCTTGCACGGTTCGGGTTCGCGCGTTATAGTTTGCGAATGAAGTTTGAGCGCTACAGCCCCCTCCTGACGACCTGCAATACCGAAGCCGCCCTGCTGCCGGCAGGCGCGCAGCTTCTGCTGCGTGCATTCGCGCGCATATAACTTCCCCCCATTCCGAATTTGCCCGGTGTTCTCCTCAACAGAGAACACGATAGCCGTATACCGATACGCGCCCCTATTTGAATTTGTCTGGAGAATGCGATGGATAAGCTGATTATTTTTGATACCACGATGCGCGATGGCGAGCAGAGTCCCGGCGCGTCGATGACCAAGGAAGAAAAAGTCCGCATCGGCAAGCAGCTGGAAAAAATGCGCGTCGATGTGATTGAAGCCGGTTTCGCCGCCGCCAGCCAGGGCGATTTTGAAGCCATCCATGCGGTGGCCTCCGCGGTGCGCGATTCCCGGGTGTGCTCGCTGGCGCGCGCCCAGGCTGGCGATATCCAGAAGGCCGGCGATGCCATCAAGCCCGCCGCCCAGGGCCGCATTCATACCTTCATCGCCACCTCGTCGATCCATATGCAGCACAAGCTGCGCATGACCCCGGAGCAGGTGATCGTGGCCGCCGTCGATGCGGTCAAATTCGCGCGCACCCTGACGGACGACGTCGAATTTTCCGCCGAGGATGCCGTGCGTTCGGATATGGATTTCCTGTGCCGCGTGTTCGAGGCGGTGATCAAGGCCGGCGCGCGCACCGTCAATGTTCCCGACACCGTCGGCTACAGCAGCCCCGAGGCGCTGGGCGAGCGTTTTCGCCAATTGCTGACGCGTGTGCCGAATGCCGACAAGGCGGTCTGGTCAACCCACTGCCATAACGATCTGGGCATGGCGGTCGCCAATTCGCTGGCGGCGGTGCAAGCCGGCGCGCGCCAGGTGGAATGCACCATCAATGGTCTGGGCGAGCGTGCCGGCAATGCGGCGCTGGAAGAAATCGTCATGGCGGTACGCACCCGCAAGGATATTTTCAGCGTCGAGACGCGTATCGATGCCACGCAAATCGTGGCCGCGTCGCGCCTGGTCTCGACCATCACCGGCTATCCGGTGCAGCCCAATAAGGCCATTGTCGGCGCCAACGCCTTTGCGCATGAGTCGGGCATTCACCAGGACGGCGTGCTGAAGCATCGCGAAACTTACGAAATCATGCGCGCCCAGGATGTGGGCTGGAACGCCAATCGCCTGACGCTGGGCAAGCTGTCCGGCCGCAATGCGTTCAAGAGCCGCCTGAGTGAACTGGGCATCACGCTGGAAAGCGAGACCGCGCTGAATGCCGCATTCAAGAAATTCAAGGAGCTGGCCGACAAGAAGCACGAAATTTTCGACGAGGATCTGCATGCCCTGGTGTCGGATGAAGCGGTGACGCCCGAGGTGGAACAGTATCGCCTGCTGTCGATGACGGCGCATACCAAAACCGGCGAGCAGCCCTATGCGAAACTGGTGATTGCCGACGGCGGCCGTGAAGTGAAATGCGAGGGCAAGGGCGCCGGTCCGGTCGATGCCACCTTCAAGGCGCTGGAAAGCGTGGTCCATTCCGGCGCGGAGTTGCTGTTGTATTCGGTGAACAACGTCACCGAGGGCACCGATTCGCAGGGTGAGGTCACGGTGCGGCTGTCCAAAGCCGGGCGCATCGTCAACGGCGTCGGCGCGGATACCGATATCGTCGTCGCTTCGGCGAAGGCCTATCTGAATGCGCTGAACAAGATCGCTGCCAATCTGGAGCGCGTCAATCCGCAGGCGTTTGAATCGGCCTGAAACCGGGTTGATGCCGGGTTAATCCGATATCGCCAGTTTTTTGCGCCAGCGCTGCATGCCGTACCAGACGCTGGCGGCGACAATGGGGATGGCGACGGCCACGGCGATCTCGGCATTCACCGGCACGCCCAGTGCATGCAGCCCCTTGGCCGCATAGCCGACCAGGCCAGTCACATAATAGGTGATGGCGGCTACCGACAGACCCTCGACGGTTTGCTGCAGGCGCAGCTGCAACCGGGCGCGACGATCCATCGAGGCCAGCAGCGCCTGATTCTGCTGTTCGCGCTCGATGTCGACGCGGCTGCGCAGCAGGGCGCTGGTACGGGCAATGCGTTCGGACAAATTGAACAGGCGTTGCGCGGCGGACTCGCAGGTGTTCATCGCCGGCGCCAGGCGCCGCTCGAGAAACTCGTCGATGGTCTGCACGCCTTCGAGGCGCTCTTCGCGCAATTCGGCAATGCGCCGCTTGACCAGCGAGTAATAGGCGCGCGCGGCACCAAAGCGGAAGTTGGTGGTGGCCAGCTGATTTTCCACATTGGCCGCGAGCGCGGTGATTCGCTTCAGCAGGGCCGGCTCATCCGCTGTTGCGATATGCGAGAGCGCCGTGGTCATCGAGGCCAGGTCGGCCTCGGCCGCGGTCACCGTTCCGGCGATTTCGCGCGCCACCGGCAGCGCCAGCAGTGAGGCCATGCGATAGGTTTCCAGTTCCAGCAGGCGCTGCGCCAGGCGGCCGCCCTGGCGCTTGCCCATGCCGGTGTCCATCAGCAGCATGCGGCTGAAGCCGTCCTCGTGAATGCGGAAATCGGTGAGGACGATGGCATTGCCGCCACCCACCTTGGCGCCGACCAGATGATTGCCCGAAAACTGCGGCACGATTTCGCGCAGATCGGGTACCCGAAAACTGTCCTCGCGCACCGCGAGGTGCACGCCGACCAGCAGCTGACCGCCGACGCTTTCCAGCCACTGTTCGGGAATCTGCTGCATGGTTGGCTTGCTGAAGGGCGCGTCAAACGGCGTCCGCCGCGAGAAGGTGTAGCTGACGAATTCGGTGTGCAGTTCCCACTTCAATTCGATGGTGCCCATCTGCGCATGGAAGTGGCTGGATTCAGCCGGCGGCGGCTGTACCCCGGTTATTTCGCAGAGGCGCGCCAGATCGGCCTTGGCCCTGCTTGGCACGTCGGCGCCATACATCAGCGCGAAATAGGAAATCTGCTCGGGGGCGACGATTTCCTTGGGGGGGCGGGCATGCACCTCGTTGTTCAGCACATATCGCAGCGGATGATCGGTCGGCAATCGCATGGGCAGGCCTCGTCGATGAAGATGATGGATAGTGCTTCCCGCATCATATAATTTGTTTGCAGGAGCGAGTCGCAAAACGATTCGAGCAAACGACGTGCCATCAGCCTGTCGATGCGTACGGCCAACCCAATCAGCATGGTGCCTGCGACACGATCGCGCCACCATCATTCAGGAACAAGACCTATGAACCAGATTTCGTCCCTGCTCGCCTCCCTCGGCGTCGACCTGCGCGCCCACAGCGGCACCGATATCGCGTCACGCTCGCCGATCGACGGCGCAACCCTTGCCGTCTTGCGCGCCCATCAACCGGCGGAAGTGGCTGCCGCGATCGGCGCCGCGCAGCACGCCTTCCAGGTCTGGCGCGACATGCCGGCGCCGAAGCGCGGCGAGCTGCTGCGCCTGTTCGGCGAAGAGTTGCGCGCCAACAAGGAGGCGCTGGGCCGCCTGGTGACCATTGAGGCCGGCAAGATCGTGCAGGAAGGACTCGGCGAAGTGCAGGAGATGATCGATATCTGCGATTTCGCGGTCGGCCTTTCGCGCCAATTGTACGGGCTGACCATTGCCTCGGAGCGGCCGGGCCATCGCATGATGGAGCAATGGCAGCCGCTGGGCGTGACCGGCGTGATCAGCGCCTTCAATTTCCCGGTGGCGGTGTGGGCGTGGAACGCCGCATTGGCCCTGGTGTGCGGCAATGCGGTGGTGTGGAAGCCTTCGGAAAAAACGCCGCTGTGCGCACTGGCAACGCAAGCGCTGTTTGAACGCGCGCTGAAAAAATTCGTGATTCAAGGCGGTACGGCGCCCGCCGGGCTTTCCCAGGTGCTGATCGGCCGCGCCGAAGTGGGCGATGCCCTGGTCGGCGATGCGCGCGTGCCGCTGATTTCGGCGACGGGTTCGACGCGTATGGGCCGCGCAGTGGCCGCGCGCGCGGCGACGCGCTTCGCCCGCACCATTCTCGAACTGGGCGGCAACAATGCGATGATCGTCAGCGCCACCGCGGATCTCGACCTGGCGCTGCGCGCCATTGTATTTTCGGCAGTCGGCACTGCCGGTCAGCGCTGTACTTCATTGCGCCGTCTGATTGTGCATCGCGCGGTTTACGAGGCGCTGATACCGCGTGTGCAGCAGGCTTATGCCTCGGTGCGCATCGGCGATCCGCTCGTCGCCGGCACCCTGGTGGGGCCGCTGATCGATGACGCGGCATTCGCCGGCATGCAGGCGGCGCTCGAGCAGGCGCGCCGCGACGGCGGCAAGGTGTTCGGCGGCGAGCGCATGCTTGCCGCGGAATTCCCGGATGCCCGCTATGTGCGCCCGGCAATGGTGGCGATGCCGGCGCAGACGGAGATTGTGCGGCATGAAACCTTCGCGCCGATTCTGTACGTCATGAAATACGAGGATTTCGATGCCGCCATCGCCTTGCAGAACGCGGTGCCGCAGGGCTTGTCTTCGTCGATCTTCACCAATGACGTGCGTGAAGCCGAGCGTTTCATGTCGGCTGCCGGCAGCGATTGCGGCATCGCCAATGTCAACATCGGACCCTCGGGCGCCGAGATCGGCGGCGCCTTCGGTGGCGAGAAAGAAACCGGTGGCGGCCGCGAATCCGGCTCCGACAGCTGGAAGGCCTATATGCGGCGTACCACCAATACGATCAATTATTCGAACGCGCTGCCGCTGGCGCAGGGCATTCAGTTCGACGTATAAGCTGTCCGGGACATCGGGCGCAAAAGGGCACAAAAGGACACAAAAAATCAAACCCCAGCACTGGCGCGGTGTTTGGGGCAAAAATGCCCCGAAAGCCGCGCCAAATGGCGTTCTGCGTTTTCTAATTTTGGATTGTTCAGCAGTCCTGCGCGAGCTTGGTCGCCGCGCCGACGTAGTTCGCCGGCGTCATTTCCATCAGGGTCTTTTTGTCGGCGTCCGAAATCGGCAGCGTTTTCACGAACGCCTGCATCGCTTCCCGGCTGAGGCCGCCTTTGCCGCGCGTCAGGTCCTTCAGTTGCTCGTAGGCGTCGGCGATATTGTATTTGCGCATCACCGTCTGGATCGGCTCGGCGAGCACATCCCAGTTGGCGTCGAGATCTTCGGCGAGGCGTGCTGGATTGACTTCCAGTTTGTCGAGGCCGCGCGCCAGCGATTCATAGGCCAGCAGCGAATAGCCGAAGGCCACGCCCATATTGCGCAGTACCGTGGAATCGGTCAGGTCGCGCTGCATGCGCGAGATCGGCAGCTTCTCGGCCAGATGGCGCAGCAAGGCATTGGCGAGGCCCAAGTTGCCCTCGGAGTTTTCGAAATCGATCGGGTTCACCTTGTGCGGCATGGTCGAGGAACCAATCTCGCCGGCCTTGACGCGCTGCTTGAAGTAACCGAGCGAGATATAGCCCCAGATATCGCGGTCGAGGTCGATCAGGATGGTATTGGCGCGCGCCATCGCATCGAACAATTCGGCGAGGTAATCGTGCGGCTCGATCTGGATGGTGTAGGGATTGAACGTGAGGCCCAGGCATTCGACAAATTTTTTGCCGAATGCCGGCCAATCGAAGTTCGGATAGGCAGACAGATGGGCGTTGTAATTACCCACCGCGCCATTGATCTTTGCCAACATCTCGACCGCCTCGATGTTTTTTTGCGCGCGCTTGAGGCGATAGGCTACGTTGGCCACCTCCTTGCCCAAGGTCGTCGGCGTCGCCGGCTGGCCGTGGGTATGGGCCAGCATCGGCAGCGCGGCATGCGCGTGCGCCAGTGCCGTCAGCTTTGCGTCGAGGCCCTGCAAGGCGGGCAGCAGCACCTGTTCGCGCGCCGTCCCCACCATCAGGGCGTGCGCAATATTGTTGATGTCCTCCGAGGTGCAGGCGAAGTGAATGAAGGTCTTGATGCGTTCCACTTCGGGCAGGCCGGCAAAGGTTTCGCGCAGCCAGTATTCGACCGCCTTGACGTCGTGATTGGTGGTCGCCTCGATCGCCTTGACGCGCTCCGCATCGGCCGGTGCGAACGCAGTCACGCGTGCGCGCAGGGCGGTGATCGTCGCCGCGGACAGGGCAGTGCATTCCTTGATGGCGGGTTCGAGCGACAACGCGATCAGCCATTCCACTTCAACATGAATGCGAAACTTGATGAGCGCGTACTCGCTGAAAGTATCGCGCAATGCCGCGACCTTTTTCTCGTAGCGGCCATCGAGCGGGCTTAGGGCGGTCACGGGGGAGAGTGCATGCATAGGAGGAATATGGAAAATAGCGTCCGGTAAGGAGGCTGGATTTTATCATGCAGACTTTTTTGTCCCTCGCACTACTGCGATTGAGGCATAGGCGGTTGAGACCCGGATGCTATAATTCGCCCTCTCGAAACAAACGAACAAACGCGAAAATACGCGTGAATTACCTCTGACCCGCACCGGAAATACCATGAAACTTGTCGCCTCCCGCACCAGCCCCTACGCGCGCAAAATTTTTGTCGTGATGGCGGAAAAGCGCATCGACGTCGAATTTGTCGAGGAAAACGTTTGGGCGGCCGACACCAAGGTGGGCCTCTACAATCCGCTCACCAAGGTGCCGGTGCTGCTGCTCGATGACGGCATCTCGCTTTACGATTCGCGCGTGATCGCCGAGTTTCTCGACGGCGTCACACCGGTATCGCGGCTGATCCCCGAGGGCGGGCGCGAACGCGCCCTGGTAAAACGCTGGGAAGCGCTGGGCGACGGTATTGCCGATGCCGGCATCCTGATTCGCCTAGAACGCCAGCGGCCGGATGCACAGCAGGGCCGCGACTGGATCGCCCGCCAGACCGCGAAAGTGGAAAGCGGCATCGCCACCGCGGCGCGCGAGTTGGGCGATCGCGATCATTGCCATGGTTTGTCGGTGTCGCTGGGCGATATCGCCCTGGCCTGTGCCCTGCTGTGGCTCGAGTTCCGGCTTCCCGAATTCACCTGGCGCGAGACCTATCCGAACCTGAAGGCGTGGATCGAACGCCTGGAAGCGCGACCCTCGTTCGCCGATACCAAGCCGCCGGCCTGATTTTTTGCATCGCGCCAGCCGGCGCAAGACTTCGGCGATCCGATTACAGCCGCGCCGAGATGATGCCGCCGCCCAGGCAGATCTCGCCCCGGTACAGCACCGCAGACTGCCCGGGCGTGACCGCCCATTGCGCCTCGGCAAAGTCCAGATCGAAGGACTGATCCCTATCGGCCGTTAGCGAGCAGGCGGCATCAGACTGACGGTAACGGGTTTTGGCGCCGTAATCGGGCGTCTCCGCATCCGGGGCGGCTCCCGCAATCCAGGAGGCATCATCCGCGTGTAAACGCCGGTTCAATAGTTGCGCATCGTCATGGCCCTGCACCACGATCAATTCATTGCGCGCGAGATTCTTGTCGGCGACGAACCAGGGCGTGCCGTCGCGGTCGCGCCGGCCGCCGATACCCAGGCCCTGGCGTTGTCCGATGGTGTAATACATCAGGCCCTGGTGTTCGCCGATGTACCTGCCGTCGGCAGTCACCATGGCGCCCGGCTTGCGTGGCAGATAGCGCTCCAGAAACTCGCGAAACGGCCGCTCGCCGATGAAGCAGATGCCGGTTGAATCTTTCTTGGCGTGATTGGGCAGACCGGCTTGCCGGGCGATTTCACGGACCTGCGATTTCAGCAGATGGCCGACCGGGAACATGGCTCTGCCCAGTTGCGCCTGCGTAAGGCGGTGCAGAAAATAACTCTGATCCTTGCCCGGATCCAGGCCCTTGAGCAGCTCCACGCGGCCATTCGTTTCGCGCACGCGCGCATAGTGGCCGGTGGCGATCTTGCCGGCGCCAAGCTTGATCGCGTGATCCAGAAAAGCCTTGAATTTGATTTCGGCATTGCACAATACGTCCGGATTCGGCGTACGGCCTGCCGAGTACTCGCGCAGAAATTCCGCGAATACCCGGTCCTTGTATTGGGCCGCGAAGTTTACCGCTTCAAAATCAATGCCGATCACATCGGCCGCGGCGGCGGCATCGATAAAGTCCTGGCGCGTTGAGCAGTATTCATCATCGTCATCGTCTTCCCAGTTTTTCATGAACAGGCCGATAACCTCATGGCCCTGCTGTTTCAGCAGCAAGGCGGAAACGGCGGAATCTACTCCGCCGGACAGGCCGACGACGACGCGGTTGGAATTCATATCGTGATTATGGGGGCGGAACACAAAACAAAAAGGCGGAACCGGAGTTCCGCCTTTTACGAAGCTGACGGCTCGCTGTTGCCAGCTGAGCCTGCGCTAATTACTTCTTTGCGGGGGCTTCAGCTTTCTTTTCTTCTTTTTTCTCTTCTTTCTTTTCTGCCTTGGCTTCTTTCTTCTCTGCCTTTACTTCTTTCTTTTCTTCTTTCTTGGCTTCAGCTTTCGGGGCTTCAGCTTTGGCGGCGGCGGCCGGGGCTTGAGCAACAGCGTTGAAAGCAACAGCGGCGAACAGGGCAGCAACAATAGCGGACAGCTTCTTCATGAAAAAATCCTTTGAGTGAGTGGGTGAGCGTCGTTACTTTTTCCGGGCAGATGAACCCGTCCGGTGTCTGAACAACGCGCGTGATTATAGAGGGGAAATCCTGTTTTGTGAACCGATTACATAGAAAACTGCGCTTGAGAGGTTCACTTTGCGGGGGTTTTTGTTCCGACTGGCGGAAAGAATCCGTGCCGCATGGCGGTGCAATCGCCAAAACAAAAGGGCAGAACTTGCGTTCTGCCCCTTGGAAATCTAACGGCCCGCTGAACTGGGCCGCGCGCCAAGTTAATTACTTGGCCGGTGCTGCTTCAGCGGCTTTTTTGGCTTTCTTTTTGGAGGTTTTCTTGACTGCTTTTTTGTCGGCGGAAGCTTCTTTTTTCACTTCAGCTTTCGGTGCTTCAACCTTCGGGGCTTCTGCTTTGGCAGCCGGAGCGGCCGGGGTAGCTGCTTTAGCCGGTTCAGCGGGCTTGGCAGGGGTAGCGGCGGGAGCTTGAGCGACGGCGTTCAGGGCAACAGCTGCAAACAGGGCAGCGACAACAGTGGACAACGTTTTCATGAATGTTTCCTTTGAGTGAGTAGGACGGACAGCAAGCCTAGTTAATCATTTCAGACAGATTATCGCCTGTCAGGGCAAATAACGCGTCGAAGTATAGACGGTTGACAAGGCTTTGGGAATCTGTGCGCCCTGTACTGTTTACGGGCTAACCCGATGATTTTTATTATTTTTAGCTTGCGCTTGAAAAAATTGATCTATGTCATTCGAAGCGGTGCTGGCCTCAACAGCCCGCCACTCACCTGGCGTCAGGTCGCCCAGCACCCAAGGGCCAATCGCGACGCGCAACAAGCGCAGAGTCGGGAAGCCGATTTTCGCGGTCATGCGGCGAACCTGCCGGTTTTTGCCCTCGCGCAGGATAATTTCAAGCCAGCTGGTGGGAATGTGATGGCGAAACCTCACCGGAGGAATCCGCGGCCATAGGGAGACGGGCAACGGCATGCGGTGCACCATTGCCGGGCAGGTGATGAAATCGCCCAAGTTAATACCGTGCTGAAAGGCAATCAGGTCAGGCTCGGTCGGGACGCCTTCCACTTCGGCCCAATAAGTCTTGGGCAATTTGTGCTGCGGATCGGCGATGCGTTTTTGCAGGACGCCGTCGTCGGTCAGGAGCAGTAGTCCTTCGCTGTCGGTATCCAGGCGCCCCGCGGGATAAATGCTGGCCTGTTTTATCCAGTCCTTGAGCGTCGGCTTGTCGCCGGAAGGGCTGAACTGGCTGATGACGCCAAAGGGCTTGTTGAACAGGATAAGTTGAGCCATAGGATGACGGCGGCCAGTCGCCTTGAAATTAAAAAACCCCTGAAGCTTGCGCTTCAGGGGTTTCCGAATGGTGTGCGGTTTACGACTTAAGCGTTGTTGATGTTCGACGCTTGCTTGCCTTTGGGGCCTTGGGTCACTTCAAAAGCGACTTTTTGACCTTCTTTCAGGGTTTTGAAACCGTTCATCTGAATTGCCGAGAAATGCGCGAAAAGATCTTCGCTGCCGTCATCGGGGGTGATAAAACCGTAACCCTTAGCGTCGTTAAACCATTTGACTGTGCCAGTTGCCATTGCAGTTGCATCCTTAAAAGAAATCGGGTTGGAGTGCCCGGAATCGTTTTGCTGTCAAGGCCCGCAACCGCGCTAGTGCAAATGCAGTCAACCATGAAGCCAAACTCCAATTTGCCTTTTACCGGCTAAATTCAGCAAAGTCAATAGCTTGGCCGGTTTTTTGCATTCCAATTGTTGCGGCAATACAAATTCCGCAAATACGGCCTGAAATGATCGGTGAAGTTGCACGTTTTTTGCACTTGAAAACGGCGCGCGGTTATCCATATTATTAGCTACACTGAAAGCGACTTTGTTTTGCGCGAAAAAATTTTAGGCATGGCAACCAGGCAACCAGCGACCCCCGGAGCGGGACAGAACGACACCGCTCTTCAAGAGAAGCCGAACCAGACCAAGCCGCCGCCGATGTGGCAGGTGGTGATGTACAACGACGATTACACGCCGATGGAATTCGTCATTGACGTGCTGGAGCAGTTTTTTGGACATACCCATGAACGTGCCACGCAAATCATGCTCAAAGTTCATACGGAGGGGCGCGGCATTTGCGGTGTGTTCCCGCGCGATGTTGCGCTGATGAAAGTGGAGCAGGTCGGCGATTACGCCAAGCAACACCAGCATCCATTGCGCTGCGGAATGGAAGAAATATAGGACCGGATCGTAAACGTTCATGACTGAACGAAGCGGTAAAGAAGCGCTTATCCAATCGAATTTGAACGCGAATCGCGCGTTTGTGAAAGGTGAATCATGATTGCCCAGGAACTCGAAGTCAGCCTCCATATGGCGTTTGTAGAAGCAAGACAGAAGCGCCACGAGTTCATCACGGTGGAGCATCTACTGCTTGCTCTGCTCGAGAATCCGTCCGCCCAGGAAGTGTTGAAGGCCTGTGCCGCCAAGATCGACGAACTCAAGAAGGCGCTGGCCGAATTCATCGAGCAGCACACGCCCATTGTGGCGGGTGACGGCGACGTCAACACCCAGCCGACCCTGGGCTTCCAGCGTGTGATCCAGCGCGCCATCCTGCATGTGCAGTCTTCCGGCAAGAAGGAAGTGACCGGTGCGAATGTACTGGTGGCGATCTATGGCGAGAAAGATTCCCATGCCGTCTACTTTCTGCATCAGCAGGGCGTGTCGCGGCTGGATGTGGTCAATTTCATTTCTCACGGAATCTCCAAAGTCGCGCCGACCGGAGAGAAAAAAGAGGAAACCGAGGCTGAGGCCGCCGAAGGCGAGCAAAGCGGCGGGGCGCTTGAAAGTTTTACGCTGCATCTGAACCAGCAGGCGATCGACGGCAAGATCGATCCTCTGATCGGCCGCGAGCACGAAGTTGAACGCGTCATCCAGATCCTGTGCCGGCGCCGCAAGAACAATCCCCTCTTGGTAGGCGAGGCCGGTGTCGGCAAGACCGCCATCGCCGAAGGCTTGGCCAAGCGTATCGTTGACGGACAGGTCCCGGACATACTGGCCAAGGCGCAGGTGTATTCACTGGATATGGGCGCCCTGCTGGCAGGCACCAAGTATCGCGGCGACTTCGAGCAGCGCCTCAAGGCGGTGCTGAAGCAGCTGGTGGAAAACCCCAATGCAATCCTGTTCATTGACGAAATTCATACGCTGATCGGTGCCGGCTCGGCCTCGGGGGGCACCTTGGATGCTTCCAATCTGCTTAAGCCGGCTTTGTCATCCGGCCAGCTGAAATGCATCGGTGCGACCACTTATAACGAATATCGCAGCATTTTCGAGAAAGACCATGCCCTGTCGCGCCGTTTCCAGAAGATCGACGTCACCGAGCCGTCGGTTGCCGAGACCATCGAAATTCTGAAGGGCCTGAAGTCGCGTTTCGAAACGCATCACAACGTCAAATACACCTCGACTGCGCTCACCACGGCGGCCGAACTGTCGGCGAAGTACATCAACGACCGTCATTTGCCCGACAAGGCCATCGATGTGATCGACGAGGCCGGTGCCGCGCAGCGGATCGCGCCGAAATCGAAGCAGAAAAAAACCATCGGCAAGCCCGAGATCGAGGAAATCATCGCCAAGATTGCCCGGATCCCGGCGCGCAATGTTTCCAGCGACGACCGCAATGCGCTGAAGACGCTGGACCGCGACCTGAAATCGGTGGTGTTCGGTCAGGACAAGGCGATCGAAGCCCTGGCCACTGCTATCAAGATGGCGCGCTCCGGTCTCGGCAACCCGGCGAAGCCGATCGGTTCCTTCCTGTTTTCCGGGCCGACCGGCGTCGGCAAGACGGAAGTGGCCAAGCAGCTGGCGTTTATCCTGGGGGTGGAACTGATCCGTTTCGACATGTCCGAGTACATGGAACGGCATGCGGTGTCGCGCCTGATCGGCGCGCCTCCCGGTTATGTGGGTTTCGACCAAGGCGGCCTGATGACCGAGGCGATCACCAAGCACCCGTACAGCGTATTGCTGCTGGATGAAATCGAGAAGGCGCATCCGGATATCTACAACGTGCTGCTGCAGGTCATGGATCACGGCACGCTGACCGACAACAACGGACGCAAGGCGGATTTTCGCAATGTCGTGATCGTGATGACGACCAATGCCGGTGCGTCCGAACTGTCGAAATCGTCGATCGGCTTTACCAATGACAAGAAGGCGGGCGACGAGATGGCCGAAATCAAGCGCCTGTTCACGCCGGAATTCCGCAATCGCCTGGACGCGACCATTTCGTTTGCGGCACTGGACGAGCAGATCATCCTGCGCGTGGTCGATAAATTCCTGATGCAGCTTGAGGCGCAACTGACCGAGAAAAAAGTCGAGGTCAGCTACACCGAAGCGCTCAAGAAATATCTCGCCAAGAACGGCTTTGACCCGCTGATGGGTGCGCGACCGATGGCGCGTCTGATCCAGGACACCATCCGCCGCGCGCTGGCAGACGAACTGCTGTTCGGCCGCCTGGCGAGCGGCGGCAAGGTCACCATCGATGTCGATGCCGATAACAAGGTGAAGCTCGATATCAGTGAAGAAAAAGAAGTGGTGCCGCAGGAAACCTGAGTGGCAGTGCAAACAGATAAGGGCCTCGATTTTGAGGCCCTTTTTTTGCGCCAAAGCGCAGTGCCGCGGGCCATGGCGTTTTGCCGGCAACTGAAGGGAAGGGTCTGCGCTATGCTAGCGAATGGCGGATAAAGCGAAGCGAAGGTTCGGCGATAAAGGAGAGAGGAGAGCGACATGAAGAAGGCAATGACGGTACCCGGCATCCTGCTGGGCGTGATATGCGGCTTGGCGTCAGCACAAACCCCCGTTGCGCCGGCCTTTGCCAGCGCCAACCTCAGCCCGGCAGGCATTCGTTCCATGGCGGCCAATTGTGCGGCCTGCCACGGCACCAATGGGGTCAGTGTGGGCGGAGCGATCGCCGGCCTGGCAGGGATGAACAAGGAGTACCTGGTCAACCAGATGAAGCTGTTCAAGGAGGGCAGGCGCGAGGCCACTGTCATGCAGCAACTCGCCAAGGGCTATAGCGATGTCGAGATCAATGCGCTTGCCGAATATTTTTCGGTGCAGAAGAAATAACGGCTGCCTGTTGCCCCAAAAATCGAGGAGATCGCCATGAGCATGAATCGCAGGATGTTTCTGAAATCTTCTGCAGTCGCCGGCGGCTCTGCGGCCCTGGCTTCGCTGGGAGGTTGTGCCATGCTTGGTCAAGGCGGCCCCAAAGTCGTCGTGGTCGGCGGCGGCTATGGCGGTGCCACGGCGGCGAGATATATCAGGATGTGGGGCCCGCAAATCGAGGTCACCCTGATCGAACGCGACGCGGCCTTTGTATCCTGCCCCTTGTCCAACCTGGTGCTGGGTGGCTCGCGAACGATGGAGGACATCACCGTCAGCTACGATGCGTTGCGGAACAAGCATGGCGTCAAGGTTTCGCAAGGCGAGGCTATCGCCGTGGATATGGACAGAAAAGTGGTAAGGCTCGCCGGCGGCGAGGTAATTCCTTTCGATCGCGTCATCCTGTCGCCCGGCGTCGACTTCATGTACGACCAGGTGCCCGGATTGAACAACGCGAATGCGCAGGCCAGGGTGTTGCATGCCTGGAAAGCCGGGACGCAAACGTTCGCCCTGCGCAAACAGCTCGAGGCGATGGCCGATGGCGGGGTGTTTGCGATCTCGATTCCTGAAGCGCCATTCCGCTGCCCGCCGGGACCCTATGAACGAGCCTGCCAGGTTGCCAGCTACTTCAAGCAGGCCAAGCCGAAATCCAAGGTGGTCGTACTTGACGCCAATGGAGACATCATTTCCAAACCGGGCCTGTTCAAGAAAGCCTTTGCCGAGATGTATGGCGGAATTATCGAATACCGCCCCAATTCCAAGGTTGTCGACGTCGATCTGCGTACGCTGACGGCGAAAATGGAGCTCGACGACTTTCGGGCAGATGTGCTTAATGTGTTGCCGCCGATGCGGGCCGGCGGCATCGCCGCGCCATTTATCACCGCGAACAAGCGCTGGTGCGAGGTCAACTGGCTGACCTACGAAGCGAAAAATGTTCCGGGTGTGCACCTGCTCGGCGATGCTCTGCAAATCGCGCCGGGCATGCCCAAATCGGGGCATATGGCCAATGCCCACGGCAAAGCCTGTGCGGCAGCGGTCGTGGCCTTGCTGAGCGGCGAGCAGCCGAATCCCAGTCCTACGCTGACCAATACCTGCTACAGCTTTGTGTCGGCAGAAAAGGTGGTGCATGTCAGCTCGGTGCACAAGTACGACGAAAAAGATAAGACCATGAAAACCGTTCCCGGCGCAGGTGGTCTATCCAGTGCGGCTAACGAGCTCGAGGCGCAGTACGCAATGACCTGGGCGCGCAACATCTGGGTGGATACCCTGGGCTAGCGATTTTCAAAAAGGTACTGGCTGGAGAGCCAATCTGGACGCGCCTTCCAGCGATGCATGGCTCAGGGGCCGCGCCAATGCTGGGGTCCGAGGCATCGACATTTTCAGATTGAATGCAGCCACTCGGGGCGGAAGGTGTCATTGACCAGCGAAGTCAGGATGTGATCCCGCCAGGCGCCGTCGATAAATAAGTATTGCGGCGCATAACCCTCGATGCGGAATCCCAATCGCGCCAGCAGGCGGCCGCTGCGCAGATTCGCCGGCCGGTAATTGGCGGCGATGCGATGCAGTTTCTGCGTGCTGAACATATAGCGAATGGCTGTGCGCAATGCCTCGCTCATCAGGCCTTGACCTTCGCATTCCTGGTCGATCTGGTAACCCAGCACACAGGAACAGAAAGGGCCGCGAAAGATCTGCGAGAAACCGACGGTGCCGATCAGTCGCGTCGGCGCCGCTTTCTCCCAGATCCAGAATCGCGCGCTGTGGCCCAGGGCAAAACCGTCGGCGATTACCGGAATCTGCGCCTGCCAGTAGGCTTCGGTGTACATGCCGGCAGGCTCAGGAGGCCGCCAGGGGGCGAAGTGTCCGCGATTGCGTTCGAAAAAAACTTGCGCCTGACCCGCTTGATCGGGGGCAGGCAAGGCAAGTATCAACCGCTCGGTCTCGAGTCTGGGCGTTGACATACGGGAAATGGAAAAACGCGGGGCTACCGAATTTTGTGCGGGTGCTCGCGCAGTACCCGCATTACATTATCCGCGCGCCATTCGATTCAACCGACCGCTCAGCCGGCGAACACCGGCCACTGCGCGGCCCACATCTCGGTGGGCGTACGTCTGAAGCCCGATTTGGCGAACTGGTGCCAGCGGCCGACGATAAAGGCCATGATCGCATTGGAATAGGCGTTGGGATCCAGCGATGCATGCAGGGCGCCATTGGTCGCAGCCAGGCGCGCACTTTGGCGCAGCGAGGCTTCGAGCCGGTCGTGCAGCTGGTTCATGCGCGCCTGCAGCCGCTCGTCTTCATTGACCAGGGCATCGCCGATCAGCACGCGTGTCATGCCGATATTTTTTTGCGCAAAATTGAGCAGCATGGCGACGATGGCCTCGACCTGTTTGAGCCCGTCGGCCTCTTCGGTCTGGATCTTGTTCACCAGGGAGAACACCGTCTCCTCGATGAATTCGATCAGACCCTCGAACATCTGCGCCTTGCTCGCGAAATGGCGATAAAGCGCAGCTTCCGATACATCGAGCTTCGAGGCAAGGAGTGCGGTGGTGATTTTTTCGCCCTTCGGCTGCTCCAGCATTTCAGCTAGTGTGTGCAGGATCGCGCGTCTGCGTTCTCCCGGCTCTCGTTTGGCCATATTGTTGTCTCCCGGCTATTGCAAATAAGTTGTCGCTACTTTCGTCCACCCAGAATCGATCCCAGTACACCGCGGATGATGTGCCGCCCGGCTTCCGAGGCCATCGCGCGCGGTGCTTTTCATGGCGGATTCGGCGATGCTCTCGCGCCCGCGCCCGCTGCCCGGGCCCCCCAGGATATCGCCAATTTTTCCGAAGATGCTGCCAACCGACCCGCTTTGCTGCGAAGGTGTCGCCGAATTCGCGTCGTCGCGGCGACCGCGCAGTTTTTCAAACGCCGATTCACGGTCGATAATGTTTTCGTACTGGCTGGCCACGAGTGAGGTGGCGATGAGCTGCCGGCGTTCATCGACGCGTATATTGGGTTTGGCCGGCCGCGAAATGCCGCTGAGACCGCCTTTCACATCGGCCATGAATACCGGTACGTCGATGCGCGAAAACTGCTCGGCCAACACCTGCAGAGACACGGTCTGGCCCGTTCCGGTTGCACCGGCGATCAGATCGTGGCGATTCGCCAGCTTGGGAAGCAGGGCGATATCCGTGAGCGAGTCGTCGCTGGATTTGGCGATCAGCAGGGGTTCTGGCATGGCCTTGGTTTGCTCAGGCTACCTTGGAGATGGGAGTAAGTGAATGGTAACATCGCAACTTCAAAATTACTTCAAAAAGCTGTTCGCGAACAGAACTGACCGGTCCGCGTGCGGTGTGCAGGAAAGGTTTCGGGAAAGGTAACCATGGCAGGACATTCAAAGTGGGCAAATATCCAGCATCGCAAGGGACGCCAGGACGCCAAGCGCGGCAAAGTATTCACGCGGCTGATCAAGGAAATTACCGTCGCCTCGCGCATGGGCGGCGCCGACCCGGGCGCCAATCCACGCCTGCGTCTGGCGATGGACAAGGCCTTCGACAACAATATGCCCAAGGACACGGTCGAGCGCGCGATCAAGCGCGGCGCCGGCGAATTGGAAGGCGTGAATTACGAAGAAATTCGTTACGAGGGCTATGGCATCGGCGGGGCGGCAATCATTGTCGATTGCATGACCGACAACCGGGTGCGCACCGTGGCCGAGGTGCGCCATGCCTTTTCGAAATACGGCGGCAACATGGGCACCGACGGTTCGGTGGCTTTCCTGTTCAAGCACTGCGGGCAGCTGATGTATGCGCCCGGCACCAGTGAGGACAGGCTGATGGAGGCCGCGCTGGAAGCCGGCGCCGAAGACGTTATCAGCAACGATGACGGCTCTTTCGAGGTCGTTACCGGGCCTTACGATTTTACGGCGGTGAAGGCGGCGCTTGAAAAAGCCGGATTCAAGGCGGAATTCGGCGAGGTCACCATGAAGCCCTCGAACGAAACCATGCTGGTCGGTGACGACGCCGTCAAGATGCAAAAATTGCTTGACGTGCTGGAGTCCCTGGACGATGTGCAGGATGTCTATACCTCGGCGGTCATGGATGAAACTGCCGGCTGATGCACAGGACCGCTGTCATGGGTGACGCCATCGCTGTGGCCAAGCCTGCCAGGCCGCCGCAATGAGAATCCTCGGCATCGATCCCGGCCTGAGGATTACCGGCTATGGTGTCATCGAAAAAACCGGCAACAATCTGGTCTATGTGACCAGCGGCTGCATCAAATCGCCTGATGGTGAATTGCCCGATCGACTCAAGAATATCCTGAACTCGGTGCAGGAAGTCATCCGTCAGTTTTCCCCCGCTCAGGTCGCGGTGGAAAAAGTGTTTGTCAATGTCAACCCGCAGTCGACGCTGTTGCTCGGGCAGGCGCGCGGCGCGGCGATTTGCGCCGCGGTTGCGCACGACTTGTCGGTGGCGGAATATACGGCGCTGCAAGTCAAACAGGCGGTGGTCGGCAACGGGCACGCCAACAAGGAACAGGTGCAGGAAATGGTAAAACGCCTTTTGAAATTGCCGGGCCATCCCAGCCCGGATTCGGCCGATGCGCTTGCCTGCGCCATCTGTCATGCACATGGAGGCGAGTTGGGCGCCATGAGTACGCGCGGCTATCGCGTCAAGGGTGGGAGGCTGGTGAAATGATCGGTCGCATTTCGGGTGTATTGCTGGAAAAAAATCCGCCGCAGGTGCTGGTGGATGCCAATGGCGTGGGCTACGAAATCGATGTACCGATGTCGACGTTTTATGGCTTGCCCAAGACCGGCGACAAAGTGGCGCTGTTTACGCATCTGGTGGTGCGGGAGGACGCCCAACTGCTTTACGGCTTCGGCAGCGAAGCGGAACGGACAACCTTCCGCACCCTGCTCAAGGTCAGCGGCGTCGGCCCGAAGGTCGCGCTGGCAGTGCTCTCCGGGATGAGTGTCAACGATCTCGCCGAAGCAGTGGCTACCCAGGAAAGCGGGCGTCTGACCCGGGTGCCGGGCATCGGCAAAAAAACCGCCGAACGCCTCCTGCTGGAGCTGAAAGATAAACTCAAAGTCGATGTGCGCATTGCCGTCGGCGAAGTCACAAAGACATCCACTGCCGCCGATGTACTGAACGCGCTGACCAGCCTTGGCTATAGCGAGCGTGAAGCCCTGCTGGCGGTCAAGCAGCTGCCTGTCGATATTTCGGTATCCGACGGCATTCGGCAGTCGCTGAAGTCGCTTTCCAGGAGCTGAGACTTGCGGCGCAATCCGGCAGCGTCGTTACCAGCGCGAGGCGCGTAGCCATGTCGTCAAGCAGGCAGGGTTTTTACAGCCGGTTCAATTTGAGCGCCCGCTGGTTCCGCATCATCATGAATCTGTGGCCGCCATTCTTCGCGCTGCGCATTCACATCGTGAGCATCGCGCCCGATTGGCGGGACATCACGATCCGCATGAAGCTTTCTTTGCGTAACCGGAATTATGTCGGTTCGCACTTCGGTGGCGGCCTGTTCGCGATGACCGATCCTTTTTTCATGCTGATGCTGATGAACATTCTCGGCAACGACTATCTGGTGTGGGATAAATCGGCGAATATCCGTTTCCTCAAGCCCGGACGCGGCACGGTCCTTGCCCATTTCCGCCTGAGCGAGGCGCAATTGAACGAGGTGCGCGAACGCACCGCCAGCGGCGAAAAATGCGAGCCGACCTGGCGCGTCGATATCGTCGATGCCGCCGGCGAGATCATCGCCAGCGTCGATAAAACACTCTACATTCGCCGCAAGCAGAAAAAACCGGCAGGGCTCAGCTAAAATGAGCCCATGTTAGAGCCTGATCGCCTCATTGCCGCCACTCCCGCCTCGGTCCAGGAAGAAGCGCAGGAGCGCGCGCTTCGGCCAAAATTTCTCGAAGAATATGTGGGCCAGGAAAAGATTCGCGGCCAACTTTCGATCTTTATTGAAGCGGCGCGCGCGCGCAAGGAACCGCTGGACCACACCCTGCTGTTCGGGCCGCCTGGATTGGGCAAGACCACGCTGGCGCACATCATCTCGCGCGAGATGGGGGTGAATCTGCGCCAGACCTCGGGGCCGGTATTGGAGCGCGCCGGCGATCTGGCCGCCATGCTTACCAATCTGGAACCGAATGATGTGCTGTTCATCGATGAAATCCATCGCCTGAACCCGGTGGTCGAGGAAATCCTTTACCCGGCGCTCGAGGATTACCAGATCGACATCATGATCGGCGAAGGGCCGTCCGCGCGCTCGGTGAAACTCGATCTGCCGCCGTTCACCCTGGTCGGCGCCACCACCCGCGCCGGTATGCTCACCAATCCGCTGCGTGATCGCTTCGGCATCGTCGCGCGCCTCGAGTTCTATTCCCCGGAGGAGTTGACCTTGATCGTCAATCGCTCGGCACATTTGCTGAAAGTGGAAATGAGCGACGATGGCGCCCGCGAAATCGCGCTGCGCTCGCGCGGCACACCGCGTATCGCCAACCGGCTGCTGCGCCGCGTACGCGACTTTGCCGAGGTAAAGCGCGACGGCAAGGTGGACCGGGAGATCGCCGACGCGGCGCTGAAGATGCTGGACGTCGACAAGGTCGGGCTCGATGTGATGGATCGTCGCATGTTGCTGGCGATCATGGAGAAATTTGCCGGCGGGCCCGTCGGCGTGGACAACCTGGCGGCGGCCATTGGCGAGGAGCGCGACACCATCGAAGATGTGCTCGAACCCTATCTGATCCAGCAGGGTTATCTGCAGCGCACCCCGCGTGGACGCATGGCCACGCTGCTGGCCTACCAGCATTTCGGCATCACCGTGCCCCCGCAAGCCGGTGCGCCTGAACTTTTCTAGCGAAAACCGGGTCTTCACCTCGCATGGCAAAAATTTCCCTCAAGAACGCACAACAAACCGAACTGTTCACATTCGCGTTCCCGCAACGTGTGTATTTTGAGGACACCGATGCCGGCGGGGTGGTATATCACGCCCGCTATATTCACTTTCTTGAGCGCGCCCGCACGGAATGGCTGCGCTATCTCGGCTTCAACAACGGCGAATTGAATCGCCGCCACAAGATGCTCTGGGTAGTCAGCGAAATCACCATCAACTACGTTAAGCCGGCCAAGCTGGACGATGCGCTGGAAGTGACTGTTGCCGTCGAAACCCTGGGCCGGGTGCGCTGCTCGTTTCACCAGGAGGTGAGACGCGGCGAGGAGACCCTCGTCAAGGCGCGCGTTACCGTGGCTTGTGTGGCGGCGGACAACTTCAAGCCGATCGAAATACCCGCCGATGTCAGAAAGAAAATGGAGGCTACTTGTTAAATGTCTCGCAAGATGTGGCGATCTTCTCGCTGATCGCGCAAGCGTCAATCGTCGTCAAGTTCGTGCTCGGCGTGCTGATCCTGGCCTCGCTGTTTTCCTGGTGGTATATCTTTGCCAAGATGTTTTTGGTCAGACGTGCCAAAAACCAGGCTAACGCCTTCGAGCAGGAGTTCTGGGGCGGTTCGGATCTGATCGGCATGTACCAGCGCGCCAGCACCGGACAATATGATCCCGCCGGCATGGAACGTATTTTTGAGGCCGGCTTCAAGGAATTCCTGAAACTGAAAAGCCGCGCGGGCTCGGATATCGGCGCCCTGATGGACGGCACGCGCCGCGCGATGAAGGCGACATTCCAGCGCGAGCTCGATTATCTGGAATCGCATCTCTCATTCCTGGCGACGGTGGGTTCGGTAAGCCCCTATATCGGTCTTTTTGGAACTGTATGGGGCATCATGAATGCCTTTCGCGGGTTGTCGAATGTCGCGCAAGCCACCCTGGCCCATGTGGCGCCGGGCATTGCGGAAGCGCTGATCGCCACGGCGATCGGCCTGTTCGCCGCGATCCCCGCGGTGATCGCCTACAACCGCTACACCACCGAAATCGATCGCCTCGCCAATCGTTACGAGAGTTTCATCGAAGAATTCTCGAACATCCTGCAACGACAAGCGGTCGGTTAAGGCATATGAGGCGACCGCGCAAAACCATCGCCGAAATCAACGTCGTGCCCTACATCGATGTGATGCTGGTGCTGCTGATCATTTTCATGGTCTGCGCGCCACTGATCACGCCGGGGCAGATCGACCTGCCCAGCGTGGGGCAATCGCTCAATCCGGCAGTGGCGCCACTGGAAGTGCGCATCAACCCTGATTCCTCGATCGTATTGGTGGATCGTCAGCAAGGCGGTACCGAGCTGTCGGTATCGCGCGAGCAGTTGCTGGTACAGGTCAGGGCGATTCAGGCCAATCGCCCTGACCAGGCGGTGGTGATTTCCGCCGACAAGAACCTGAAATACGAAGACGTGCTGCTGGTGCTCGACACCTTGCAGCGCGGCCGGATCAAGCGCGTCGGGTTGCTCGCCAGACCCATCAACTGAACGCGCAAGTCCCCATGGTCGCTACGCTTTCGTCGAAATTGCCGCCGGTGTCGCCGCAGGAAGGGCGTTCGCGCCATCTGCGGCGGCGCGGCGACCCGGGCCTGTTGCCGGCAGCGATCATGGCCATCATTATTCACGGCGGGTTCTTCGCGCTGATCGTGTTCGGCGTGTCCTGGCAGGTCAGAAACCCGGCGCCGGTAGTAGCTGAAATCTGGAATCAACTGCCGCCGGCGCGCAATGTTGTGGAGCCCGTACCTCCGGTGGCCGCGCCTGAGCCGGAGCCTGCGCCACCGCCGGTGACGCCCCCAGTCGCCAAACCCCCGCCCCCGCCCAGCCAGGCGGACGTGGAGTTGAAGGCGAAGCGCGAACGCGAGGTCCTGGCGCAAAAACAGGCTGAACAGGAATTGCTGGAAAAGAAAAAGCGCGACGAGGCCAAAGCTGCGGAATTGCAGAAAAAAGCGTTGGCGGACAAGAAGCGTCGTGAGGACGAAGCCAAACAAAAAGCCGCAGAAGCCCAGGCGATGGCCGAGCAGGAGAAGCGTGAAAACGATGCGCGCGCGGCCACCAATGTATCGATCCGGGAATATAGCGCGAAAATTTCGTCTCTTATAAAAGGGCGAGCCAACATTCCGGATACGGTCAGTGGCAAACCCGCCATCCAGATAAGTCTGCGCCTGCTGGTAAACGGAGTGGTTTTTGATGCCCGTGTGGTCAAGCCCTCAGGTAACCGCGTGTATGATGAGGCGATTGAGCGTGCGATAAATGGCATTCGCCAGTGGCCACTACCGGAAAATCCGGAACTTTTTGGGGGCAGGCGCGAACTTATACTCAATATCGAACACGAGCGATAATCCATGATTCGAGCATTTACCATTTTGCGGGGCGACTTTTCTGCTCCATTTAGTTCAATCGGTCGTCTCGTCGTGGCCGTACTGTCCGCCGCAACCTTGCTGTGTATATCGATAGCTTCGCAGGCGCAATTAGTGATCGATGTCACCACCAGCGCCGGACGACAGATTCCGATTGCGTTGGCGCCATTCGCCAATGAGGACAGTGCGCCGCAGAACATCACGCCGCTCATCAGCAACAACCTGGCGCGCACCGGGCTGTTCCGTATCGTCAATACCGCCGGATTGGGTGTTTTGCCGAGTGAGCCTTCCGAGGTCAACTTCACCGACTGGACCGCACGCAGCGCAGAAGCGTTGGTGATCGGCGGTATCTACCCGCTTGCCGATGGTCGCTTCGAGGTGCGCTTCCGCATGTTCGATGTCGCCAAGCAGAGCCAGATGACAAGCATCTCCTATACCGTTGCCGCCTCGCAGCTGCGCGCGACGGCGCACAAGATCTCAGACGAAATATACGAAAAACTGCTCGGCGAACGCGGCGTGTTTTCCACCAAGATCGCCTACGTCCTGAAGAGCGGCCCGCGCTTTGAAATGCAGGTAGCGGATGCCGATGGGTTCAATCCGCAGACCGTGCTGTCCTCGCTGGAGCCGATTCGTTCGCCGAAATGGTCGCCGGACGGCAGCAAGCTGGCGTATGTTTCCTTTGAAAGCCGCAAATCGACCGTAATCGTGCAGGATCTGGCGACCGGCCAGCGCAAGACCGTTGCCAATTTCCGTGGCGACAACTATGCGCCCAACTGGTCGCCCGATGGCAGCAAGCTGGTCGTCGCCCTTTCTAAGGATGCGGTCTCGCAGATTTACATTATTTCCGCCGACGGCGGCGAGGCGGTGCGCGTTACCCAAAGCAACGGCATCGATACCAATGCTACATTCACCCCGGACGGCAAGGACATCATCTTCGTCTCCGATCGCTCGGGTGGTCCGCAACTGTACCGGGTGCCGGTCGGCGGCGGGGTGGCGCCCCAGCGCTTGACCTTCGAGGGCAATTACAATGTGAATCCGCGAATGAGTGCGGATGGAAAGCTGGTCGCATTCGTCAGTCGAGATAACGGGAAATTGCGCATCGCGACCCTGGAGCTGGCGACCTCGCAGATAAACATTCTGACCGACGGCCCGCTGGACGACAGCCCGAGTTTTTCGCCGAACGGACGCACCATCCTGTTTGAATCGAAGGCAGGCGGCCGCGGTACGCTGGGTGCGGTATCGGTGGATGGCCGCGTCAAGTCAAGGCTGAGTTCCCAGTCAGGCGATGTGCGTGAACCGGCCTGGGGCCCCTATGGCTCGACGGGTGTAGCGCGCTGAGGAACCATGCGGCGGAGGGCGCGCATAATATCTCTCCATGCCATTCGATGCCCGTTCGTGGCAAAGCGACCGGGTTCGCCGCGTTGCCTGCATGTTGCTGCAACATATATTGCAGATCGTTTTTTGCAGGATTCTAGGAGAAAATGATGAAAAGAATACTGATCACTATGGGTTTTGTGGGATTGCTGGCGGGTTGTGCCAGCAAGGGCCCCGCGACTGATGTCCCGGTGGAAAATCGCGACACGGCGACAACGACATCACCGGTGCAGACGCCCGGCACGCAGGGCGTGCAGAGCACCCCCGTCATTGGCAATGTTCTGAAGACCGATCCGCTGAAGGACCCGAACAATATCCTGTCAAAGCGCGTCATTTATTTCGATTACGACAAGGACTCGGTCAAGCCTGAATTCACCTCGATTGTGCAGGCCCACGCCAAATTCCTGACTGAAAATCGTGGCCGCAAGATCCGCTTGGAAGGCCATGCCGATGAACGCGGCTCGCGCGAGTACAACATGGCGCTGGGCCAGCGCCGCGCCGAGGCGGTTCGCAAAGCCACCACCGTGCTGGGGGTCGGCAGCGACCGGATCGAGACTATCAGCTTCGGCGAAGACAAGCCGAAAGCGAGCGGACATGACGAAGCGGCGTGGGCACAGAATCGTCGCGTCGAGATCGTCTACGACGGCGAATAAGCGAATTGAGGCGGGCAGAAAAAATGCGAATGATGCGATGGATAGCGGTGACGGTGGCGATGGCGTTCAGCATGAACGCCATCGCCGGGCTGTTTGACGACGAGGAAGCGCGCAAAGATCTGAAAAATTTGCGCGCCCTGGTCGAGCAGCAGAATCGCGACAATGAGGCGAGGCTGCAAAAACTCGACGAGTCCATCAAGAATATCGGCGTCATTCAGTTGCTCAACCAGATCGAGCAATTGAACGCGGAGATTGCGCGCCTGCGCGGCCAGATCGAGGTCCTGGCCAATCAGAACGATCAACTCGCCAAGCGGCAAAAGGATTTCTACCTCGACATCGACACCCGACTGCGCAAGCTCGAGGGGATGCCGGCAGATGGCACTGTCGCTGCGCCGACCGCCGGCGGGCTCGGCACGGCAATACTGCCGGTGGCTGCACCGACAGCGCCGCCAGCTGCCAAGCCCGCGGTTACTGTCGCCAGCAAGGAGCAGGAAAGCAAGGCCTACGACGTGGGCGCCACCTTATTCCGCCGCGGCGATTTTTTGGCGGCGATTCGCGCCTTTGAATCGTTCAAGATGGATTTTCCGGCGAGCGCCCTGAGCCCGAATGCGCAGTACTGGATCGGCATCAGCTACTTCAATCTCAAGGACTTCCCCAATGCGCGGGCCGCGCAGGAAGCCTTGCTGAAGACGTTTCCGGATTCTCCCAAGGTGCCGGATGCCTTGCTGGCAATTGCCGGCGTGCACAGCGAAATGGGCGACAACGGCTCGGCGCGCAATACGCTGGAGGATATAATTGCACGCTATCCAGGTTCCGAGGCCGCCACCAAGGCGCGAACGCGGCTGACACAGCTTCGACAGCCTCGACGATAAACGCCCAGTAAGCACCATGACATCTACCATCACGATTCCTGCCGCCATTCCACGCGCCGCCGAAGGCAAGATTGCGCAAGGCGAAGTTGCAGGCGAAAAAAGAACGAGTCGAGCCGACGAGCTGCGCATCAACGAAATTTTCTATTCCCTGCAAGGTGAATCCAGCCGTGTCGGTCTGCCCACGGTCTTTGTGCGCTTGACCGGATGCCCTCTGCGTTGCGGATATTGCGATACCGCGTACGCATTTCACGAGGGCAAGACGCGTCGGCTGGCCGATGTGCTTGCCGAAGTCGCAACCTACGATACGCGTTATGTATGCGTGACCGGCGGCGAGCCGCTGGCGCAACACGCCTGTCTGCGACTGCTGTCCGAATTGTGCGATGCAGGCTACTCGGTTTCGCTTGAAACCAGCGGAGCAATCGATATTTCCGCGGTGGATGCGCGCGTTTCGCGGATCATGGACATCAAGACTCCCGGTTCGATGGAGGTCGACAAAAATCTTTGGGAAAACCTCGGTTTTCTCTCCATCCGCGACGAAATAAAATTCGTCATCACCAGCGAAGCGGATTATCTCTGGGCGCGGGATTTGCTGCGCAGCCGGAAACTGAACGATATCTGTCCCGTGCTGTTTTCGCCCTCGTTTACCGAAGTGACGGCCTTGCAGCTGGCCGAGTGGGTGCTGCGCGATCAGCTGCCGGTGCGTATGCAGGTGCAACTGCATAAAGTGATCTGGGGCGAGAAGCGCGGCGTATAGGGAATGCGGAATGCAGGAGGGGCCAGGTGAAAAAAGCGGTGGTGATGCTGTCCGGCGGACTGGATTCCGCAACCGTGCTGGCGATGGCGCGTGAACAGGATTATGAAACCTATGCGCTGTCGTTTGACTATGGCCAGCGGCATCGCTCGGAATTGCAAGCCGCTGCACGCGTTGCCCTCGCCCTGGGCGCGCGCGAGCATCGCATCGTCAAACTCGATCTCACTGGTTGGGGCGGCTCGGCCTTGACGGATGAGCGCATCGCGCTGCCGACGGCTCTCGCGGCCGGCATCCCGGTGACTTATGTGCCGGCACGCAACACCATTTTTCTGTCACTGGCCCTGGCCTGGGCGGAAACGCTCAATGCCCTAGACATTTTCGCAGGCATGAATGCGGTGGACTACTCGGGTTACCCTGATTGCCGGCCGGAATATGTCGCGGCCTTCCAGGCGATGGCGCGCCTTGCCACCAAATCCGGCATCGAGGGCGGCGAAATCACCATCCGCACCCCGATCATCAAAATGAGCAAGGCCGATATCGTTCGCGAGGGCACGCGCCTGGGAGTCGATTACACGATGACTGTCTCCTGCTATCAAGCGGATGCGGCAGGTCGCGCCTGCGGCGTGTGCGATTCCTGCCGTTTGCGCAAGGAAGGTTTTCTGGCGGCAGGTCTTGCCGACCCAACGCGCTACACCTAGACGGCACCTGGCAAGTTCGCGCCGGATTGCTGATGGCAGGGCGTAAAATGCCGGCATTGCCATCTAATCTCAACGGACCTCGCGCATGAGCACTGCCCCCAATCTCGCCGTCACGGTTGCATGGCTGGGTTTTACGGTCGCATTTGTCCTTGGCGCCATTTCGCAGCGCACCCAGTTCTGCACCATGGGGGCGGTATCGGATATCGTCAACATGAACGACTGGTCGCGTATGCGCATGTGGGTGCTGGCGATGGCGGTGGCGATCATCGGCGCCCAATTGCTGCAGGCGCTGGGGTTGATCGATTTGTCGAAATCGTTTTATGCGCGCCCGAATATCACCTGGCTTTCCTATGCCGTGGGCGGAGCCCTGTTCGGTATCGGCATGACTCTCGCCTCCGGTTGCGGCAGCCGCACCCTGATCCGTATTGGCGGCGGCAACGTCAAATCTCTGGTGGTGCTGGTCTTTCTCGCCGTCGCCGCCTATATGACGATCAAGGGCCTGTTCGGTCTCTGGCGGGTTGGCTATCTGGATGTATTCAATATCGATGTGTCGGCGCGCGGGCTGGCGACGCAGGATGTCGGGACCCTGTTGAGCGCCTGGGGAATCGAACGAAAAACCGCGCAACTGCTGACTTCGGCTGTCGTCTCCCTGGCAATGCTGGTCTTCGTATTGAAAAGCGCGGAGTTCCGCAGGAGTCTTGATGGTTGGCTGGGCGGGCTGGGCTATGGACTTGCCGTTGTGGCCGGCTGGTACATTACCGCGCATATCGGCTACGGCGAAAACGCCGAGACCCTGGAGACAGTGTTCTTCGGCACCAATAGCCGCCAGGCGGAATCCCTGACCTTTGTGGCGCCCGTTGCCTATAGTCTCGAACTGCTGATGCTATGGAGCGATAAATCGCTGATCGTCACCTTTGGCGTGGCTACTACCGTGGGCATGATTCTTGGCTCGTTTGCCTATGCCTTGGCGATGAAGCGCTTTCGCTGGGAAGGTTTTGCCAGTGCCGAGGATACGCGCAATCATCTGGTCGGCGCCGTGCTGATGGGCGCCGGTGGGGTGACCGCCCTGGGCTGTACCATCGGCCAGGGCGTGAGCGGCGTATCCACACTTGCGGTCGGCTCCTTCATTGCGCTCGGCGGGATGTTGCTGGGTTGCTATGGCACCCTCAAATACCAGTACTGGAAGCTGATGCAAGAGGTTTGAAATCAGTTATTTAGTGGCGGTCAGCAAAAGTTTTGCAATTCAATGTTGACCGGCGAAGCCCAAGAATTTATAATCGTGGGCTTCGTTGGGTCGTTAGCTCAGTTGGGTGAAGCCGGGGTTTCGCGAAGCATGCTTCGCGCCGTATGAACCGGAAAGCCATGTACGGCTTTCCGTGGAAGAGCGGCGGACTTGCCGCAAGAATGATGCAGTTAAAGTAGTACAAGCGTTGGTGTTGGGTCGTTAGCTCAGTTGGTAGAGCAGCGGACTTTTAATCCGTTGGTCGCAGGTTCGAATCCCGCACGGCCTACCAGTTTCAAAAAAAGGGCCGCCATTCTGGCGGCCCTTTTTGTTTTCCGCACGGATCAACGGATCAGCCGACTCGCTAGATGATCTGCAAGAAAGCACCGCCCTTGTTGGTGGTGGCGGGGATTGCCATTCGATCCCACCCGCGCAGGTTGGTATTCGCTCCGGGTCCCCTGCATACCTGCTTCTCCGATCAAAATGCTGGTACTGTCCTCCGATCGATGCATGCTGGTTTGGTCTGGGAGGAGAATGTGAAAAAATCGATTCTCGTCGTTGAAGACGATCCGCTTGAACTTGAACTGACGCTGGCGGGATTGGGCGCGTTTTGTTCCGACATCGATATCGCGAGCGTGTCCGATGGCGCGGAAGCCATCGAGTATTTGTTCGCGCGTGCCGAGGCCGGTGGCTCGCTGGCCGATACTTCGCTGGTCATCATGGATATCAATATGCCGCGACTGGATGGAATCAGCGCGGTGAAAGCCTTGCGCAGCGATCACCGTACGGCACTGATGCCGATCGTCATGTTGTCGAACTCGGATGATCCGCGCGATGTGAAGGCCGCTTATGAAGCCGGCGCGAATGCGTTTCTGCGCAAGCCGGGTCTTGGCATGTCGTCCGCCGAGCTGTTTGGCAATATGGTCCCGTTCTGGACCCGCTTCAATCAGATTGCCGCCTGAAACCCGGCGGCAGACCCAGCATGCCTCAGTAGTAGGTAAGTTCGCGCGCCTTACCCCAGAATACCCGGTAGGCATAGACGGTATAGCCGGCGATGGCTGGCAACACGATCAGCGCGCCGACGAGGATGAATTTCAGCGATTCCGGTGCGCTGGCGGCCTGCCAGATGTCGATGCGATCGACCACCAGGTATGGGAACAGGCTGTAGGCCAGCCCGTAAAACGCCAGCACAAAGATCGACACGGTGGCTGCAAACGGCACCCAGGCACCGTATTCATTGCTGTCTTTGAGGCGCAGCGGCAGGCGTCGCAGCGAACGTTCGATAGCGAAGAACAGCACGGCCGTCGCCACCGGGATCGGCATCAGCAGGAACAGGTTCGGCAGCGAAAACCATTTGTCGAAAATACGCGCGCTGACCAGGGGCGTGACCACCGAAATGGCGGCGATACCGGCGCCGGTGAACCACAGGCTGCCATAGGCCCAGCGCACTGCACGACGCTGCAATTCGCCCTCGGTCTTCATGATCAGCCAGGTGGCGCCAAGCAGGGCATACCCCGCACACAGGCACAAGCCGGTAATCAACGCGAAGAATATCTGCGACCAACCGTTCTTGAACCCGGTGATGTACACTGCGAAAACGAGGCGAGCAGGGAACCGCCGAAAAAGACGGCGTTCCATATGGGCTTGTGCAGGGCGCGCGCCTTGACGCGAAAATCGAAGGCCACGCCGCGCAGGATCAACCCGGCCAGCATCAGCGCCACCGGCAGGTAAAGCGCGCCGAGGATGACGCCGTGTGCGACGGGAAAGGCGACCAGCAGGATACCCACGCCCAGTACCAGCCAGGTTTCGTTTGCGTCCCAGAACGGTCCGATCGAGGAAATCATCACATCCTTGTGTTCATCGCTGGCACTGCGCAGCAGGATGCCGACACCGAGGTCGTAGCCGTCGAGCACGACATAAGCCAGCATCGCGATGCCCATCAGCCCCAGGAACACGACCGGCAGCCAGCCACCATTCGATAATTGGTCCATAAAATCCCCCTATTTGTGAGCCGGCCGATAGTTGCCCCCGCCCGGACCGATTGCGGCGGGCGAGTTCGACGCAGCCGGGTGCTGTGCGCTGCGGGCGAGATAGAACACCACGGAAACATAGGCGGTTGCGAGAGTCAGATACAGCGCCAGGTACATGATGAAGGTGGACAGGATCATCCCGCTCGGCACGCTCGACGCAGCTTCGATTGTCGTCAATACGCCGTACACCAGATAGGGTTGTCGGCCGATTTCGGTGACATACCAGCCGGCCACAGTCGCCACCCAGCCGGCGAAGGTCATGCCGATCAGCACCATCGTCAGCCAGCGCGCGGGTTCGCCGCGGCGCTTCAGTTGCCAAGCCGAAAGCCATGACACTGCCAGCATCAGCATGCCGACGCCGACCATGATGCGGAACGCCCAGAATACCGGTGCCACCGGCGGATGCTTGCCGATGAATTCATTGAGGCCCTTGATCTCGCCGTCCATCTTGTGGGTCAGGATCAGGCTCGCCAGATTGGGAATGCCGATGGCAAAATCGTTGCTGCGGGTTTTCTCGTTCGGCATCGCAAAGGCCAGCGCCGGGGCGCCGCGCTCGGTTTGCCAGACGCCTTCCATCGCCGCTATCTTGGCGGGCTGGTGTTCGAGGGTGTTCAGGCCGTGCGCATCGCCGGCCATGATTTGCAGCGGAATCAGGAAAGCGGCGAGATAGACGCCGGTTTTCATCGCCGCCATCACCGAGGCGGCGCGGTCGCCGCGGAACCAGCGATACGCCGATACGCCGGCGATCAGGAATGCCGAGGTCAGTCCCGAGGCCAGCAGCATATGCGTCATGCGGTAGGGAAACGAGGGATTGAACAGGATCGCCAGCCAGTCGGTGGCGTGGGCCTTGCCGTTGATCATTTCGAAGCCGACCGGCGTCTGCATCCACGAGTTAAGCGCGAGGATCCAGAAAGCCGACATGGTAGTGCCGAACGCAACCAGCAGTGTGGCCACGGTATGCGTGCGGTTGGAGACGCGATTGAAACCGAACAGCATGATGCCGAGGAAGGTGGCTTCAAGAAAGAAGGCCGTCAGCACTTCGTAGGCGAGCAGGGGGCCGGCGATATTGCCGACGGTTTGCATATAGCCCGGCCAGTTGGTGCCGAACTGGAAACTCATGGTGATACCGCTTACCACGCCAAGCGCGAAGGTGAGGGCGAACACCTTGACCCAGAACTTGTAGGCGTCCATCCACTTCATGTCGCCGGTGGCGTTGTAGCGCAACTTGAAAAACAGCATCACCCAAGTCAGCGAAATCGAAATCGTCGGGAACAGGATGTGGAAGGTGATGTTGGCGCCGAACTGGGCGCGGGCGAGTATGACCGGGTCAATCATGGCGCTTCCTTGGCGAGATTACGAATGTGGAAAATTTCGAACCGGGTGACGGCGATCATCCGCCGGAAGCAATAAGGTTTTTTTTCACCCCGGTCACGACCTTGAGCTTGTCTTTCATCTCCAGCAGTTTGGTCACTTTGGCGCCCATGGTCATCAACTGCTTGAGCGTGTCGGGATCGAGGCGCTGGACATCGTTGAACCATAGTGTAGCCATCTCGATCAGATCGTGCATTTGCTTCATGCGACGCTGTGCATAGCGATCTTCCTCGCTATCCGGCGAGGCCAGCATGGCGCCACGCAGCATCGACAGCGTCGGGTCGATTTCGCGCTTGCGGCGCTCTTCGGCGAGGGTGCGGAAGATGGCCCAGACATCCTCCGGCGCGGAAAAATATTCGCGCCGGTCGTTCGGCAAATGCTGCAGCTTGGTCAGCCGCCATGACTCCAGCTCTTTCAGGCCCATGCTGACGTTGGAGCGCGAAAACGCCAGTGCCTCGGCGATTTCATCGGCATTGAGCGGGCGTGGCGACACGTACAGCAAGGCATAGATTTGCCCGACGGTGCGATTGATTCCCCAGCGGCTGCCCATCTCGCCGAAGTGAAGTACAAAGTCCTGCGCCAGCGGGGAAAGTTTCATGGAGATCGTATTTATTGAATTTTCAGTAATTGCTGAAAATTTAGCAAACTCAAATGACTTCGTCAAGCTGCATAGGGCAATCGGGATCGCGTCTGCACTTCTTACGCAGCTTGAAAGAGAGGGGGGTGCACGAGTGAGGTGCACAAGTGAAAAGGCCAAATGAAAACACAAACTCCAGCATTGGCGCGACTTTCGAGGCAAAAATGCTTCGAAAGGCGCGCCAATGCTGGAGTTTTATACTTGATTCCTGCTTTGCGCTTCGGCGTCGTACCTTCCTGTGGGCAAGGACAGGATTGCCTGAAATGCAGGCATCACCCCTGGTGGTTCACCAGCATCGCAAACACGGCGCGCAGCGATTGCGCCTCGCCGCCTTCCGGACGGCCCGGGCGCGATTTCGGGTTCCACGAAAACGTGTCGATATGAATCCAGGCCTGCTCGCGCGGCACGAAGTGCTCGAGGAAGAGGGCGGCAGTGATGGCGCCGGCCTGCGGTCCGCCGGTGTTGTTGATGGTGGCGATATGGCTGTCGATCATCGCGTTGTAGTTCTGCCATAGCGGCATGCGCCAGAGCGGATCCTGCGCGGCGCGGCTGGCGGCCTCCAGTCTGCCGAACCAGTCATCACGGTTGCAGAACGTTGCCGGCAGTTCGGGACCCAGCGCCACGCGCGCGGCGCCGGTGAGCGTGGCGAAATCGATCAGGATGGCGGGCTTCGATTCGGCGGCATAGGCCAGCGCATCGGAGAGAATCACGCGACCCTCGGCATCGGTATTGCCGATTTCGATGGTATGGCCCTTGCGCGTTTGCAGCACCTCGCCGGGGCGATAGGCATTGCCGGCGATCGCGTTTTCCACCGCCGGCACCAGCATCTGCAGGCGCAGCGGCAGTTTGGCCTGCATGATCATCCGCGCCAATGCCAGCGCATGCGCGGCGCCACCCATGTCTTTTTTCATCCAGCGCATGCCGTCGGCGCCTTTGATATTGAGGCCGCCGGTGTCGAAGCACACGCCCTTGCCGACGATCGCCACGCGCGGATGCGCATCGTCGCCCCAGTTCAATTCGATCAGGCGCGGCGGACGATGGCTGGCGCGGCCGACCGCATGAATCGCCGGAAAATTATTTGCCAGCAATTCCTCGCCCACCCACTCGCGGAAAGTGGCGCCGAATTCTTTCGCCAGCGACTGCGCGACAGCGGACAAATGCTGTGGACCCATATCCTCGGTCGGGGTGTTGACCAGATCGCGCACCAGCTTCACGGCGGCAAACGTGTCCAGTGCAGCATTGACGGCATCCGCTGGCGGCAGCACCAGGGTAGCCGGTTCACGCCGCGCATTTTTGTAGCGAGTGAACTGATAGGCGCCCAGTTGCCAACTCAGTGCTGCCGTCTGTGGGGGGAGGGCAATGCCGCCTTCGAAAGCCGGAGCCAGCGCATAGCGCGCGGCGGGCAGCGCCAGCGGCAGATGCGACAGCGCATAAATATCCCCGGCCTCACGCACGCCCACCAGCACATTCGCGATCCGCCCGGTTTCATCCGGTAGCAGGGCATGCGTGTGCGGAGCGGCGCGGAACTCGGTCGCGGCCAGCCAGGTGCGAGTACGTGCGGGTGACTTGGCCAGAAAATTTTCGTACTCGTGGGCGGCGATGGCGATGACCGCCGTGGTATTGGCGAGTGTGGAATCGAGAACAATGGACATGAGGGGGACGTGTTTGCGTGAAGGTTGCAGCCGTTAGTAAATGATGCCGACCAGGGCGCCGCAGGACAGTGTGGACAGGGTGCCTGCGATCAGCGATTTGTAGCCCAGATTGATGATCTCCGCACGTCGTTCCGGGCACATGGTGCCCATGCCGCCGATGAGGATGCCCAACGAGGCGAAGTTGGCGAAACCGCACAGCGAGTAGGTCATGATCACGCGGCTGCGCTCGGACAAGGTATCGGGTGAGAGCTTCGCCATGTCGAGGTAGGCGATGAATTCATTCAACACCGTCTTGGTGCCCATCAGGGCGCCGGCGCTCTGCGATTCCGCCCAGGGAATGCCGGTCAGCCAGACGATGGGCGCCATCACCCAGCCGAAAATGCCTTGCAGGGTGATCGGCTGCCCGTAAACCGCCGGCAAAAAATTGAACAACTGGTTGAGCAGCGCAATCAATGCCGTCAGCACCAGCAGCATGGCGGTGATGTTGATGAAGATAGCCACGCCTTCGACCGTGCCTTGCGTGACCGCATCCATGGTGCTGCTGACTTCCACACCGGTGGCGATCATGCCGTCGGTGACCGGGCCCTCATGCGGCACCATCAGCGAGGAGAATGCGATGGCCGCCGGTGCGCTGATGAAGCTGACGATCAGGATATGGCCGATCGCGTCCGGCACGATCGGTTTCAGGATGATGCCGTACAGCACCATCACGGTGCCGGCGATGCCGGCCATGCCGGCCGTCATGGTGATCATCAATTCGCCGCGCGTCAGTTTGGCGATATAGGGCTTGATGAACAGCGGCGCTTCCACCGTGCCCAGGAAAATATTGGCGGCCGTCGATACGCCGATGGCGCCGCCCACGCCGATCGTGCGCCGCAGCACCCAGGAAAACGCATTCACGATCACCGGCAGCACATTCCAGTAGAACAGCAGCGACGACAGCGCCGATACCACGATCACCAGGGGCAGGGCCTGGGTTGCCAGCACGAACGCGCTTTTGCCATCCTCGATCTTGAATGGGGCATCGGCGCCGCCGATGTAGCCGAACACGAACTTGGTGCCCTCGCGCGTCGCCGATTGCAGGCCATTGAGCGCATCGTTGAGGGCTGCCGTCATTTCCTTGAACCAGGGAAACTTGAACAGCATGAGACACATCACCACCTGCAGCACCACCGCGCCGATCACGGTGCGCCAGGGGACGGCACGGCGTTTTTCGGAGATGGCCCAGGCAAGGACAAAGAGTGCAAAAAAGCCCATCAGGCTCTGCAAGGCAAGCGGCATTGTGAAATCTCCCTGTAATGGTTGGCGAATGATACGCGGGCAGGCCCCGGTGCGCCACGCGTGCGCATGCTTCACATAGAATGCAGGGCTTGTCTTCCCGCCAATGGACACCGATTCCCATGAAAAAAAGAATTGTCAGTTTCCCGCTGTTCCTGCTTGCCGCCTTCGCACTTGCCGCCTGTTCGCTGCTGCAGCCGGGGCCACAGGCGCCCCTTGAAATCAAGTTGATCGCGTTCAACGATTTTCACGGCAACCTGAAAACACCCGCTACCCGGGTACCGGTGCCGGATGCGACCCAGCCGAACGGCTACCGGCTCGAGCCCGCCGGCGGGGTGGAACAGTTCAGCGCCCTGGTCAAAAGCCTGAAGCAAAAGAATCCCAACAATGCGGTCATTACCGCCGGCGATCTGGTCGGCGCGACGCCGCTGTTGTCGGCCCTGTTCCAGGATGAGCCGACCATCGAGGCCATGAACATGATCGGCATCGATTTTCATGCGGTCGGCAACCACGAGTTCGATTACGGCATCAAGCACCTGAAACGCCTGCAGGCGGGCGGTTGCGCCATCAATGCGCAGAGCGGTCGGCCCGATTGCGCCGGGCGCGCGCCCTACCCGGGCGCAAATTTTCCCTTTCTCGCCGCCAATGTGGTCGAGACCGCCACCGGCAAGACGGTGTTTCCGTCCTACGGCATCAAGGAATTCGAGGGCATCAAGATCGGTTTTATCGGCATGACGCTGCGCGGAACACCGGCCATTGTGCGCCCCGGCGGCACCGCCGGCCTCGAATTCAGGGATGAGGTCGAGACCGCCAATGCGCTGATTCCGGAACTGAAGCGCCAGGGTGTCGTCAACGTTGTGCTGCTGCTGCATGAGGGCGGCGTGCAGGCGGGCGGCATCAACGACTGCAAGGATTTCAACGGCGCGCTCAAGGACATGGTCGAGCGCCTCGACCCCGCCATCCAGATCGTGGCATCCGCGCATACCCATCGCTACTATGTCTGCGAATTCGGCGACAAACTGGTGACCAGTGCCGGCAGTTACGGCACTTTGCTGACCGAAATCGATGTGAGCATCGATCGCACCACGCAAAAAATAATCAGCAAGCGCGCAAAGAATATCGTCGTCGATCCCAAGGGCGCGAAGGACCCGCTGCTGACCGCGCACGTCGCCAAGTACTCGGCGCTGTCCGAGCCGCTGGAGAACCGCGTCGTCGCCCGAGTGCAAACCGAAATCACCCAGGCCGCGAATGCGGCCGGTGAATCGACCTTGGGCAATCTGATCGCCGACGCGCATCTGTTTGCCACCAACTCGCCGGAAAAAGGCGGGGCGGTGCTGGCATTCAATAATCCCGGCAGCTTGCGCGCGCCGATTCTGCCGGGGGCGGATGGTGCCGTTACGTATGGCACCCTGTTCCGTGTGCAACCCTTCCAGAATGATTTGATCGTGATGACCCTGACCGGCAAGCAATTGAAGGACCTGCTCGAACAGCAGTTCGGTGCCAGTGTCGCCGAACGCCCCCGCCTGCTGGGCGTTTCCAGCGGCTTCAGCTACACCTGGGATGCGGCCAGACCGCGCGGCGAGCATGTGCTGGCGGAGTCGATGAAATTGAATGGCGCCTCAATACGCCCCGATCTTCAATATCGTGTCGCGGCCAACAGTTTTATCGCCGGAGGCAGCGAGGGCTTCACCATATTCCGCGACGGCAGCGAACGTCAGGTCAGCGTGCTCGATCTGGAAGCGGTGGTTCAGTTTCTGTCCGCTCACTCCCCCTATATGCCACTGCCCGTCGGGCATCGTGTGCAACGCCTTAATTGAGAGCGAAAGTTGCCACCGACAAGCGGGCAACCCGTATTACGGACTGTGTCATTTGTACAACAGTCCACAACTAAATTACGCGAACCTGACAATTGCTAACTTAAGGTTTTTCTGCCGCATGCGCGGCTAAGCCTTTGTGTTGACTGCATTAGTATTTTGTTGCCACGGCCTTGTCCATGGCGCGTGCTTCGCAGCAGGTCATGAATCCGTCATAATCGCGCGTTACAAAGCGAAGTCTGCTTGCGCAGCGGCATCCGGAAACGACTGAAGGGCGATCGTTCTTCAGGTGAATCGGCATTCTCCTGCCGGATATCACAAATGTCCGGCAACAACGTTTTTTCAGGGAGCCCCATGAAAGGGTGGAACGAAGCACCGCGCCGCAAAGCCCGCATCGAAATCATTCCCATGATCGATGTGATGATGTTTTTGCTGGTGTTCTTTGTATTGATCAGCCTGAACGTGATCCCCGCCAAGGGGCTCAAGGCCAATATCCCGAAATCATCGACGGCGCAGGATTTGCTGGCGCCGGTCCGCGTGGTGATCTCGATCCCCTTCGAAGGCCCGCTGATCATCGACGACAAACCGGTGCCGGATATGAATGACGTGCCGCGCATCCTCAAAGGCGAGAGCGCGAAAGCCAAGCCGAACCAGAAGTTCATCGTCATCATCAACGGCGAAGACAATGTGCCCCTGCAAAAGCTGATCGATGTCATGGATGTGGTCAAGGCGGCGGGCTTCGATACCGTGACGATCGCGGCCAAGAAAAAAACGGCCTGAGCGAAACTCGACGCGAAATGGATTTTTTCTACAGATTTCGACAATGGCTATCGGGCCCCCCGGCGATCATCATCGCCATCATCGTGATCACCACGCCGATCACGCGCGTGGTGGAGCGCATGGTGCCCAAAGATTTGTTCGAAATGCCAGTTACGCTCTCCGATCCACCTCCGCCACCACCCCCGCCGAAGCAGGTTCAGGTGCAACCGCAGGAAGTGCAACCCGTCGTGGCCCCGCAAGTCCAGGACGTGATCACCAAGGAAAGCGTCGTCATCGAGGTCAAGCCCGCGCCGCCGCCAACGGCGCCGGTGGAGCAACCGCGGGTTGAGCCGCCACCCGTGGTTACCGGCACAGGACCAAGTATTGGGCAGATACAAGCTGGCTATGAACGAACGATCAGCGCTTATGTTCAATCTATCAAACGGTATCCAACCAGCCGTGAGGCGCGAATGCAGCGCCCGACGGGCAAGGTAGGCCTGTGGATCGAGGTCAACCGTGACGGCTCGCTCAAGGATGCCGGCATCGCCAAATCCTCCGACTTCATTCTCCTTGACAACGCTGCCCTGGCCACGGTTCGCCAGGGCAAGTTTCCGCCATTCCCGGTCGATACCTATCCGGGCGAATCAGTCCATCGTTTCACCTTTACCCTGGATTACAACCTCGAACAGCCCAATTAAGGCGCATTTTTTGGACTTGTACTCGCAACAGGCCGCTTGTTTAACTTCACTCATAGGGACCCACCATGAAACTGCAACCCAAACTCCTTGCCCTCGCCATTGCGGGCATGTTTGCTTCTGGCGCGGTGTACGCGCAATCGGCACCCGCTGCAGATAAAAAAGACGAGAAAACAAGCACTGAACTGGGCACATTCAGCGTGACCGGCGAGGGCGACAAACTCGGCACCGGCACCATCATCCAGGAAGAAGGCACCAAGGCGCGTTCGACCGCCACCAAGGCCTCGATCGAAAAACAGCGTTCCACCTCGAACCCCTTCCAGCTGATCCAGTTGCTGCCCGGCGTGAATACTTCCAGCCAGGACGGTTCGGGCCTGTTCGGTGGCGCGATCCGTGTACGCGGCTTCAACTCCGACCAGATGGGTTTCACGGTTGACGGCGCGCCGGTCAACGACTCCGGCAGCTTCTCGATCTTCCCGCAGGAATATGTGGACGCCGAGAACCTCGAAGAGGTGTTCGTCACCCAGGGTTCGGCCGACAACGAGGCCCCGCATGTGGGCGCGACCGGCGGCAATATCGGTATTACCTCCTCCAGCCCGCTGGACAAGCAGCGCGTGCGTTTCCAAAGCACCTTCGGTCAATTGCATCTGTCCAAGCAATATCTGCGCTACGACACCGGTTTGATCGGCGACTTCAAGGCCTATATCTCCTACTCCAAGGCGCGTGTCGACAAATGGAAGGGGTTCGGCAGCGCCAATCGCGATCACATCGATGCCAAGGCCATGTACAACCTCGGCAAGGGTTCCAGCCTGCAGGCAACGATTCTGTTCAACGATGCACTGAATAACAACATTCGCAACGCTTCGCTCAAAGAACTGGCAACGCGTGGCCGTACTTTTGATTACGCCACTACCTACACACCCGACCCGGCTGCGGGTCCTCTCGCGCAAAACGCACCCGCGCGTCCGGACGGTTATTGGGCCATCCCGATCAATCCGTTCCGCAATGCGGTGATGACGGCCAAGGGCTGGTTCGCCCTGACCCCGACAATGCGCCTCGATATCGAGCCCTACTACTGGTGGGGATACGGCAACGGCAACGGCGCCGCACCGACAGTCGTGACGCTCAAGGAGGGCACGGTCGCCGGGTCCAAGGTGATCGGCAGGATCAACAGCGATGCCGATTCGCTGGATACCGTATCGGTGTTCCGCTCGAGCGTGACCCAGACCCAGCGACCCGGCGCCACGGTCAAATTGAACTGGCAGTTCGACAACCAACGCGTCGTCGGCGGCTTCTGGTATGAGCGCGCGCGCCATCGCCAAACACAACCCGCGCAAATCCTCAACCCGGACGGATCGGTGCAGGATTATTGGTTGAATAACCAAAGCCTGGTGCGCTATACCGATGGCAGTCTGTATGAAGGCCGCAATCAGTACACCATCTCGACTGCAAGCTCGTTTTTTGTCCAGGACACCATTTCCCTGCTGAACGACAAGCTGGTCATCATTCCTGGCGTGAAGACTCCGCACATCAAGCGCGACTTCACCAACTACGCCAACAGCGGCTTTAACCAGACCGGCGATTACAACATCGTTCGGACCTACAACAGCACCAATCCGAGTCTCGGTGTGCGTTACAGCATTACCGACTCTTCGCAATTGTTTGCCAACGTTTCCAAGGGCTCGAAGACGCCCGGCAACTTCATTTTCCAGAACGCCTATCGTGCCGCGACCAATACGGTCGTGGTCAACGATACGGTGAAGCAGGAAACATCGGTCAATATGGACATGGGTTACCGCTATCTGTCGGACAGCTTCACGGCCTCGAGCACGGTGTTTGCGACCCAGTTCAAGAATCGCATTGCGAGCTCGTTTGATCCGCTGACGGCGACATCGGCTGACACCAATGTCGGCGACGCGACCATTCGCGGCTTCGAACTTGAAGCTGGCACCAAACCGTTCATGGGCTTCAGCGTCTATGGCTCCTTGACCTACACCAAGTCGAAGATCAAGTCGGATCAGCAATTGTTGCCGCCGACCGCGCTCCTGACCAATCTGTTGCCGACATCGGGCAAGGAATTCCCGGATACGCCGAAATGGCTGTCCGGTTTGACCCTGCAATACGCGAACGGGCCATACTTGGCAAGTTTGTCCAGCAAGTACACCGGTCCGCGCTATTCCAGCTTGGTGAACGATGAAAAGGTCGGCGGTTACACGCTTACCGATCTGAATCTGGCCTATCGCCTGCCCAAGATCGAAATGTTCAAGAACATCACCTTGCGCCTGAACGTCACGAACCTGTTTGACAACAAGTCGCTGTTGTTGAACGCGGGCAGCGGCACGCTGTTTACCAACAATACGCAGCCGCTTCCGGGCGTGGTAGCGGGCACGGGCAGCACGGTGTTCTACTACATCGGTGCGCCGCGCTTCACCAGCATGTCCATCACCATGGACTTTTAAGCAGGGCGTCGCCAAGCAATACGGACACGGCCTCGCGAACTTCGTGAGGTCGTGCCTTTCCTGATTCATCCAAAGAGCGGTTTATGAATAATCAATATCTGCATGACATCGCGTTTTATGCCCTTTATGTCGGGGCGGCGGTTGCCACATTCCTCATCATTGAGCGCTGGATTTTCTATTTTTCGACGGCCAAGCATGCGCGCCACATGGTGGCATTGACTGTCGACACCAATATCGACAAATTGTCGGAAGAAGAACTAGCGAAAGATCGCGTCGCCTCCAATGCTTTGCGCGAGTTCCTGGCCGCCAAGCCTCTCCTCAAAACCCATACCGACGTCGAAGATGCCGTGGAGACGGTTTTCATCGAACAGCGCGCCCCCCTGTCGCACGGCCTGTGGCTGCTCGACACGATCGTGACCGCGGCCCCTCTGCTCGGCCTGCTCGGCACCATTCTCGGCATTATCGATACCTTTGCCGTGCTTGCCACCTCGGGTGTTTCCGATCCCGGCGCGGTGTCGAAGAGCATCGGTACCGCCCTGGAAGCGACCGCGCTCGGTATCGGTCTCGCGTTATACGCAATGGTATTTTTCAACCGTTTCAACGAGCAGGTTGAGCGCATCAACGATCTGCTCAAGGTGCTGTTGTTGCGCGCGGCCATGGAGCATAAATAGGCATTCGGCGAGATTGCTACCCGCTGCAGGATTGCCAGAGCCGTTCGGGGAGACCCGGACGGCTCTTTCATTTGCCGGACCGCTCTGGGCCGAAGCGCGCACGGGTATAATTTGCTCCGTGAAACAACTTGTCCTTGATCTCATCCCCACGCCGCTTCCGACGTTCAGCAATTTTGTTCCGGGCCGCAACCAAGAAGCCCTGGAAGCCAGCAGGGGCGCGGTGTTTAGAACCCCCGCCTGCAAGGTGCTCTATCTCTGGGGGCCGTCCGGCAGCGGCAAATCGCATCTTGCGCGGGCGCTGGGGACTGCGCCGCAGGCCCGTCTTCTGGAGCCTGACGAACTCGATGGCCTCGATAATTTCGAGGCCGGCATCAATTGCCATGCGCTGGACGATGTGCAAAAACTGGACGACCGGCAGCAGATCGCGCTGTTCAATCTCATCAATCTCGTCAATCAACCGGGCAATGCGGGTCGCGTGCTGGCCACCGGCAGCGTGGCGCCGCGCGATCTGCCGCTGCGTCCCGAACTGAATAGCCGTCTCGGCAGCGGACTCGTCTTTCAGTTGCATCCCCTGAGCGACGCCGAAAAGGCCGAAGCGCTGCGCTCGCATGCGAAAGCCAGAAGTTTTACCCTGCGTGATGAGGTGATCGCTTATCTGTTGCGCCATGCACGCCGCGACATGGCTTCGCTGATCTCCATTCTTGACGCGCTCGACCGCCACTCTCTGGAGACCGGTCGCGAAATCACCCTGCCAATGCTTCGCGAGATGGCCCAACCCACATTGCTTTGATGCCCATGAACCTGGCCCTGTTTGACCTCGACAATACCCTGTTGCTTGGCGACTCCGATCACGCCTGGGGCGAGTTTCTCGTCGACGAGGGGCTGGTCGACCGCGAGCAGTTCCGTCGCAGCAATGACCGGTTCTACGCGCAGTATCGCGCGGGTACCCTGGACATCCATGAGTATCTGCGCTTCGCGCTGTTGGCGATTGCCGGCAAATCCGATGACACCCTTGGACCGCTGCATCGGCGCTTCATGCGGGAAAAAATCGAGCCGATGATCAGCGCGGATGCACTCGCCCTGGTGAAGCGGCATCAGCCGGATCTGAGCGCCATCGTCACCGCCACCAATGCCTTCGTCACCCGGCCGATCGCCGAACGCTTCGCGGTGCCGCATCTGATCGCCTGCGAGGTCGAGAAAATCGATGGACGCTACACCGGCGCGGCCATCGGTGTGCCGTCGTTTCGCGAAGGCAAGGTGACGCGCGTGCAGCAGTGGCTGGCGACGATGAACAAAACGCTGGGCGATTTCGACAAAAGCTATTTTTACAGCGACTCCCTCAACGACCTGCCCTTGCTGGAAGTCGTGAGCCACCCGGTGGCGGTTAACCCGGATGTGACGCTGCGCGCGCATGCCGAGGCACACGGCTGGCCGATCATGTCCCTGCAACAGGCCGCGGCGGCCACTGCGGATATCACGGCGTGATCAAAAAATTCATCCAAAAAGTATTTGGCGGCCGCGGCAAAGCAGCGGGCAAGGCGGGCGCCGCTCCCCGGGTTTACACGCAGACCGAGCATGGCATCGACCGCCGCGATATTTCCGAAGCGGCATTGCGCACCTGCGAAGGCCTGCAAGCGGCGGGCTACGATGCGTTTGTGGTCGGCGGCGCGGTGCGCGATTTGTTGCTGGGCCGGCACCCCAAGGATTTCGATGTGGCCACTAACGCCACCCCCGAACAGGTGCGCGGCGTATTCCGCCGTTCGCGCATCATCGGGCGCCGCTTCCGTATCGTCCATGTGATGTTTGGGGCGGAGACGATCGAGGTCACGACGTTTCGGGGCAACGTCTCCGATGCGGAATCGCCGGCAGATGTCGCTGCGGATGCCGATGATGCTGATGTGGCGGAGATCGCGGCCGTCGACGAGATGCCCGGGGAAATGGCCGGCCGGCGCCGACCGCGCGATGTGCGTCGCGAACGCCGCCGCGAATCGAAGGTGGAGAGCACGCAGACCACCCAGGCCGACGAGCATGGCCGCCTGCTGCGCGACAATGTGTTCGGTAACCAGGAGCAGGATGCGCTGCGCCGCGACTTCACCATGAACGCGCTGTTCTACGATCCCGAGCGCGAAGAAGTTTGGGATTACGTCAGGGGCGTCGCGGATATCCAGAAAAAGCGTGTGGTGATGATCGGCGATCCGGTCGCCCGTTATCGCGAGGACCCGGTGCGCATGCTGCGTGCCGCCCGCCTGGCCGGCAAGCTGGGCTTCAGTATCGATGCGGCGACCGAAAAACCGATTGCCGAATTGGCCGCCCTGCTGGAAAATGTGCCCTCGGCGCGCCTGTTCGACGAGATGCTCAAGCTCCTGCTGTCCGGCCACTCGCTGCTGTGCATCGACAAGCTGCGCACCCTCGGCTTGCACCGGCAGTTGCTGCCGGTGATCGATCAATTGCTGCGCGATCACTCCAGTCGCCGCTTCGTGACCCTGGCGCTGGAGCGTACCGATGCGCGCATCGCCGACGACAAGGGCGTGTCGCCCGCCTTCCTGTTTGCCGCCCTGTTCTGGTTTCCGATGCTGGCGCGGCAGGCCGCCATCGAGGCCCGGGGCGTGCGCGCGCTGCAGGCGATGCATGAAGCAATGGACGACACACTTGAAGAACAGCGCAGGACCCTGGCCATTCCGCGCCGTTACGATGCGATGGTCAAGGAATTGTGGATGGCGCAACCGCGCTTTTTGCAGCGCTCGCAGGGCAAGGCCTATCGCACCCTCAGTCATCCCCGGTTCCGCGCCTGCTATGATTTCTTCGAACTGCGCGCCGAGGCGGGCGATGCGCCGCAGGAAGTTGCCGACTGGTGGGAGCGTTTTCAGGTGGCGACCGAGGACGTGCGCGAGACCATGCTGCTGCCCGACGAAGAGTCGAAGAAAAAACGCCGCCGCAAGCGCAAGAAGCCTGCCGATGGCGCGCAGGCGCCGGCGTCGGGCGGCGACGCGCCCGACGAATGATCGCCGCCGCCGGCCATGCCGCCGCAGCGCCTTCGACCGTGTTCGTCGGCCTCGGCAGCAATCTCGAACAGCCGGTGCGGCAATTGCAGCGCGCCCTGGGCGAGTTGGCGGCTATTCCCGGTACCGCGCTGTTGAAGACCTCATCTTTTTATGAAACGGCGCCGGTCGGCATCCTCGATCAGCCCATGTTCATCAATGCCGTGGCGATGTTGCGCAGCAGCTTGTCGCCGCATGAATTCCTGCGGCATCTGCTGACTATCGAGGCCGGTCATGCGCGCGTACGCAAGGAAAAAAACGGCCCGCGCACACTCGACCTCGATGTGCTGATTTTCGATGATTTGCAAGTGGATGACGCACAGCTGGTCACGCCGCACCCGCGCATGCATGAGCGCGCCTTTGTGCTGGTGCCCTTACTCGAAATCGCTCCGCAGGCTAAGATTCCGGGCAAGGGTCCGGCGCGCGAGTGGCTGGCAAGGATCGGCAGCGGCGGCGTGCGGCGCGTGACCGATAATGCGGAGCAGAGTCAAACCAGAAGCGAGGATCGGCGATGAAATACCGGTACATCGTGGTCGAGGGGCCCATCGGCAGCGGCAAATCGACGCTGGCGCGCCTCATCGCCGAGCGCTATGGTGCCGACCTGATGTTGGAAGACCCGGGCGCGAACCCGTTTTTGCCGCAGTTCTATCGCGACATGAAACGCTATGCCCTGGCCACACAGATGTTTTTTTTGTTCCAGCGCATCAATCAGCTGTCCGCCATCAAGCAGCCGGACCTGTTCGAGCGCAAGACGGTGGCCGATTACATGCTGGCCAAGGATAATCTGTTCGCCAAGCTGACTCTGGACGACAACGAGTTCGGCCTCTATTCGCAGCTTTACAATCATCTGCGCCCGCAGGCGCCGACGCCGGACCTGGTGATTTATCTGCAGGCCTCGGTCGAATCGCTGATGGGGCGCATCCAGCGCCGTGCGCGGCCGATGGAGCGTGGCATCAGCGAGGATTACCTGATGCGTCTTTCCGAGACCTATACCAGATATTTTTACGACTACGGCGAGTCGCCCCTGCTGATCGTCAACAGCGACCGCTTCAACTTCGCCGACAATCCCGAGCATCTGCAAATGCTGTGCACGCGCCTTGAGTCGCTGCGCGGCATGCGCGAATACATGAACGCCGGCTGACGGCACGCGCAGGAAACTGGTAAGCCATGGATATCGTTCATACCGTTGCCGCGCTACGGCAAAGATTGCAACACGAATCTGCGGTCGGTTTTGTTCCGACCTTGGGCAATCTGCATGCCGGCCATATCGACCTCACCCGCATTGCGCGCGAGCGCGTTGGTCCGGACGGCTGCGTGGTGGTGTCGATCTTCGTCAATCGCCTGCAGTTTGGCCCGCATGAGGATTTCGACAAATACCCGCGTACCTTCATCGACGATTGCCATAAATGCGGAGCCGCCGGGGTGGACGTGATCTACGCGCCGGATGAAGCCGTGATGTACCCGGAACCGCAGGGCTATATGGTCGAGCCGCCCGAGATTCAGCACATTCTCGACGGGGCAGCGCGGCCGGGGCATTTTCGCGGCGTGGCCACGGTGGTGCTGAAATTGTTCAATATGGTCCAGCCGCAATGGGCGGTGTTCGGCAAAAAGGACTACCAGCAATGCCGCGTACTCAGCAATATGGTCAGCCAGTTCAACCTGCCCATCGGGATGTTGCTGGCGGACACGGTGCGGGCGGATGATGGCCTCGCTCTGTCTTCGCGCAACGGCTACCTGAGCGCGGCTGAACGCATGGAGGCGCCCCGGCTTTACGCGCAGCTTCGCGAAATCAAGGCAGCGTTGCAGGCCGGGGAGCGAAATTTCGCCGCGCTGGAAGGTACCGCCCTGGGCGCATTGAGTGCGCGCAATTGGCAGCCCGATTACATCGCGATCCGCCGCCAGCACGATTTGCTGCCGCCGCAGCCGGACGATCGCGCGCTGGTCGTACTGGCCGCCGCGCGCCTCGGCAAGACGCGTCTGATCGACAATCTGGAAGTCGGCCTGGGTGCATAGACCGCCGGTAGCGGGACGATTGTGCACCGCAATGGATCCAGGCCGGAAACCGGCTTTCACGGCGCACCGGTTGCCATTCCGCAACATTATGATAGTTAAGAGTTAAATGTCTTGATACCGGCAGTAAATGCCGCTGATATTGCGCTGCACAAATTCTGGTGCTAGGCTCTCGTTTTATTGGGGTGTCTCGAAACGGCAACAATTCACAGAAATTGGTCGCCGTAAACGCTCATTTAGAGCGATTGCTCCAGAATTCCGCCTAAACTTCGCACGCTCATGGCCATCCGGCCGTTTTCCCACGGAGGGGAATATGCAACGCACGATGTTGAAGTCCAAGATTCATCGCGTCACTACCACGCACTCTGAATTGCATTACGAGGGTTCGTGCGCGATCGATCAGAATCTGCTTGACGCTTCCGATATCAAGGAATACCAGCAGATCGATATTTACAATGTGAACAATGGCCAGCGCTTCACGACCTATGCCATTTCCGCACAGCGCGGTTCCGGCATCATCAGCGTCAATGGTGCGGCCGCCCGTCTGGCGGCGCCCGGCGATGTACTGATCATCGCCAGCTATGCGACTTACAACGAGATCGAGCTCAGCAATTACCAGCCTGACTTGGTCTATGTCGACGAGAAAAATCGCATCAAGGACAAGCGCGGCAAGATCCCGGTGCAGATGGCGGGATAAGCAGCCGCGAGAAAGACCGCAAGACAGGCAACAGCAAAAACGGCGACCCGATGGTCGATGGTCGCCGTTTTTTATTGCTGCCGCATCTGCTTCGGCCATGTACAGCCCGGGGTCAATCAAGCAGGCCCAGCGCGCGTTTGAACGTGGCGCTGCCCGGGTCGGCGAAATGATCGACGATGGTGAAGTGATTGCTGCCGGCCACCGCTTCCACACCCTTGGCCACGCGCTGCCACCAGCGCGGCAGCAACTGCGATTGACGGATGAATTCGCTAGTCTCGGCGGCGCCGACCACCACGTCCAGCGGAATCGTCAGACTTGATTTCAGATGGATCGGGCTCAGCTGTTTCGCGCTGGCCGCATCGAGTCTGAGATCCGCGTTCGCCGCCGTCTCCAGCAGCGGGCCCAGGTCGTAGACGCCACTCAGCGCCATGCCGCCACGGAACGAGTAGGGCATCACCTCATATTTTTGCCAGTCGGTCGCGTACATCATCGCCACCAGATGCGCGCCGGCAGAATGACCCAGCAGCAGCATGCGGTCGGAGCCGATGCCGTATTTGCCTGCCTTGGCCACCAACCAGGCGATGGCCTGATGGCAATCCTCGACGATATCGGCAATACCCACTTCCGGACAGAGCCGGTAATTGATCGTCGCCACACTGATGCCCGCCGCCACCAGAGGTTCGGCGATGAACGAAAAATCATCCTTGTCCAGCGTGCGCCAGTAGCCGCCGTGGATAAATACCGCGAGACCGCGATTGGCCTTGGCCGGGAACAGATCGATAGCCTGTTTTCCATGCGCGCCATAGGCCAGATTCAACTCGCACTTGAGACTGGCCCGCGTCGCCGCCGACTGCGCGCGCCAGCGGGCGAAAATTTCAGGGTGTTCGGGGACGGCGGCGCGGTTGTCGTAGAGTTTGTCGAGGGCGGGATTGATGGCGATGGACATGTGGCGGGCTTAAGTAAGTGCAATGGATCAGGGTACGCTGTTATCGCGGCGGCTACCGTTCGGTAGCAGCGGGCTGAATGTGCAAAATCGAAACCCCAGCATTGGCGCGCCTTCCGGGCAAAAAATGCCTGAAAACCCGCACCAAATGGCGTTCTACGATTTCCGGTTGCGCCAAAAAGAAAGGGCGCTGGGAATCAGCCAATTCCCTATGGCGGTCGTCGTTATGCAAACCGTAGCCCAAAAGAGCCATTCGACAAAGTTGTAAAGGCGGACAGGTTACGCATAAGCAGGTCAATAATAAAAGTCCAGACACTGTCGTTGACAGCAATCTTGTATTTCCATCGATACCGATGAGACCACAGCGGTGAATATCGCCTCGGGTGAAACTACGGTGCTGGCGGGCTCATCCAGAACACCAGCACCTCGGGTTCGCAGGGCGTTCCCCTGCTTTCTAAGATCCCGTTCATCGGTGCGCGGGGCACCCAGGCCTACAGCAAACGGCGCACCGAACGTGATCCTGATCACGCCGGTGGTCATCAACAATACGAACGATGCGCATGCGGCGACCGAGGAGTTGCGCAAGAAACTGCCGGTGCTGGAACCGTTGCTGCCGAAGGCGGAAAAGAGCGGTGGCTGATGGAATGTGCAACTGCGTATGAGTATTTCCATTTCACGAATGAAAATTTATCTTCTTCCAATCAATATATTGTCAGTCGTATAAGGACAGGAACAGTGATGGTTTGCAGTTGCGATTAATCTGGAAACGATACGTTTGGGCTAACACATTTAGAATGTTGGCTAAGTATGGCCCGCGTGTTGGGGATGCCATTGAAGTCTGTGTCGGGCGATAACTCAAGATCATGTAACAACCAGGCCCCGCAGCCCGGGAATGCACCGCGTATTTTTTTCTGTACATTGAACCGAGACAGCCCAATGAATTCGACTTCGTCGAAAGCTCATATCCTGGTCGTCGATGACGATGCTAAAAACAGAATCGCACTCAAGGCTCTCCTTGAAGGGGCGAACCAAGATGTCGTTCTCGCGGACTCCGGGGAAGAAGCATTGCGCTGCGTCCTGAAACAGGACTTTGCGGTCATTTTGCTGGATGCGCGCATGCCAGGGATAGACGGTTTTGAAACGGCCAGACTGATTCGGGAACGGGAACGTTCGCGACACACACCAATCATATTCCTGACCGGCGCCTTCGAAGATGTGCGTTCGATATTCCGCGGTTATGAGGCGGGTGCGGTGGACTACATTGCCAAGCCGCCTGTGCCCGAAGTGCTGCAATCAAAAATTGCCGTATTCGTCCAGCTCTTTGACAAAAATGCGATTCTGATTCAAGAAATTGCCGAACGCAAGGTGATTGAGGAGCAGCTAAGAACCTCCGCCGCCAGTTTGCGTGCGCTAACTGCCCGCTTGCAATCGGTGCGTGAGGAGGAATGGACGCGCATTTCGCGCGAAATCCATGACGAGCTGGGGCAGGCGTTGACCGGGCTCAAAATGGACTTGTCCTGGGTAGCCGCTCGTCTGCCAACAGACTTGGCAACACTGGCTCTCAAGTTCGATTCCATGTCCGCAACGATCGATAAAACCATTCAATCGGTGCGAAAGATAGCTTCCTGGCTTCGGCCGGAGATACTGGAACAAATGGGGCTGGCGGCAGCGATTGATTGGCAGGCCAAGGAATTTCGCAAGCGCACTGGCATCCGGTGCTCAATTTCGATGCCGCCGGAGCAAGCGCTACTTGACCGTGAGCGTTCTATCGCCATGTTTCGGATACTTCAGGAGTCGCTGACAAACATTGCTCGTCATGCACAGGCAACCAGGGTTGAAGTCACCTTGCGGAATAAGGCGAATCTTCTTGAGCTTATTGTTCAGGATAACGGCACGGGTATTGATGAATCGGCAGTATCCAGCCCGACTTCGCTTGGCCTCCTTGGCATGGCGGAGCGCGCGCGCCTTCTGGGCGGCACATTTGATGTTGGCGGTGGCAGAAATAGGGGCACCAAGGTGCGAGTGTCAATTCCGCTGGGTATGGATTAAACTGTTTTAACAGCTCTCCAAAGCGCTTTCTATATATGGGAATATTTCATCAGGAGCTTCCACATGAAGATCGTGATAGCTGACGATCATCCCATCGTCCGGCAAGGCTTGAAACAAATTCTGTCCTCTGAAAGCGACATGGAGGTCATTGGAGAAGCGGTGGACGGTAGCGATGCGCTGAATCTCATGCGTTCGACCGACTGGGACGTCGCGATCCTTGACTACTCGATGCCGGGCCGTGATGGCGTTGAACTGGTAAGGGAAATCCGACGCCAGCATCCATCCCGTCCCATCCTGATTCTCAGCGTCTTTCCGGAAGAAGCCCATGCCACGCAGGCGCTGAAGGCAGGTGCCGCCGGCTATTTGAACAAGGAAAGCGCTTGCGACGAACTTACGTCGGCAATCCGCAGAGTTGCAAATGGGGGCAAATATGTGAGTCCTGCCTTGGCCGAAAAGCTTGCAATGGACTTATCGACGGATGCCTCGAAGCCGCTCCACGAGTACCTGTCCGACCGCGAGTATCGAGTAATGTGGCTGTTGGCAAGCGGCAAGCAAATCAACCAAATTGCCGAGGATATGTGCCTGAGCCCGAGCACTATCAGCACCTATCGCTCCCGCATTCTCAAGAAGCTCAAGCTGGATAGCAATGCGGCGATTGTGCGCTATGCCATCAAATTTCAACTGGCAGGCTAGACATTTTTGCAGCGCGCCATGCGTCCGCGGCTGTAATGTAGCTGAAGACCCACAAAATATCGTCGAACAGCTACAAAAAGATCGCTCCTTGACGATAGTGGGATACGGCGCGCTTCGTTAGCATGCAAGATGAAGTGGCCAGCACGTGCAAAAAATGCGTTTTCGCTGGCCCAAATCCGGGATGAAGATAAATTGTCCAGTGAGTGTCCTATTTCATGAATAGCGTTCTCGTTGTCGAAGATGAGCCGATGACGCAAAGGCTCATAACCGCAAATTTGGAGCGTGCGGGCCATAAGGTGCGGGGAGTGACCAGTGTTGCCGAGGCCCAGGCGTTCATTCGCGAAGCGCTGCCCGATGTGATTGTGCTCGACTGGATTCTGCCAAACACCAGCGGCGTGACGCTGATCAGGCAGCTTCGGACTGACCAGCGCACAAGAAACGTCCCAATCATCATGTTGACTGGGCGATCGCAGGAAATAGACAAAGTGACCGGCCTTGAGGCTGGAGCGGATGACTATGTCACCAAGCCATTTGGTGCGGCTGAGCTGGTCGCCCGCATCAAGGCGGTGATACGACGCCGCAGCCCTTTGCTTGCGGAGGAGGTGGTAGAGATTGACGGCTTGAGGCTTGATCCTGCCGCATTGCGCATCACTGGCGGCGGCCAATTTATAGAACTGGGCGCTACCGAATTTCGAATGCTGCATTTCTTTATGACGCACCCAAACCGCGTTTACAGCCGCAGCCAGCTGCTTGATGCAGTCTGGGGCGACAATGTCTTCGTCGAAGAGCGCACTGTGGATGTGCATATTCGCAGGCTGCGCCAGACTCTCGAGCCAGCGGGCTATGGTGAGTACATCGAGACGGTGCGCGGTGTCGGTTATTGTTTCCGGAGAATAATCGCTTCCTCAGAAGAAGCGGGGCTCGACAAGGCTGCGCCTATTCAACAGTAACTGACTTTGCCAGATTTCGAGGTTTGTCCACGTCGTTGCCGCGCATAAGTGCGGCATGATAGGCGAGAAGCTGCAAGGGGATGGTGTGGACGATCGGCGATAGCAGCGTCTCGTCTCCGGGTACGCGAATGACGTGAGCCGGCACCGGGTTGCCTGGTTCATCGTCTTGTTCCGTGAGTACATAAAGCTCGCCGCCACGGGCGCGCACTTCGTGAAGGTTTGATTGAACTTTAGCGGCCAACTCTCCTTTGGGGACGATCGCGAACACGGGCATGGTGGAATCAACCAATGCGAGGGGGCCGTGCTTGAGCTCTCCAGCGGGGTACGCTTCGGCGTGAATGTATGAAATTTCCTTGAGCTTAAGCGCCCCTTCCATCGCGATGGGGTAGTGAATACCGCGCCCCAAAAACAGTGCATGATCGCGGTGGACAATCTTCCTTGCCCATTCTATGGCTGCTGCTTCCGTTTCCAGCGCTCTTGTAAGCACCGACGGCAGACGCCCCAGCGCTCGCAGCAGTGTCGCTTCTCGGTTCGGCGATAGCCGGGCGCGGAGCTTGGCGATCACCGCGGCGAGCAATATCAGCGCCACCAGTTGCGTGGTGAAGGCCTTGGTCGAGGCTACGCCAATCTCGGGCCCGGCGCGAGTCAAAAAACGCAATTCGGATGCGCGCAACAATGTCGACTCGGCCACATTGCAGATGCACAGACTATGCTGGTGACCGAGATTCATGGCATGCCGGGAAGCGGCAATAGTGTCGGCGGTTTCGCCTGACTGGGAGATGGTCACGACCAGTGCATGTTCATCAGGGACCGAGTTACGGTACCGGTACTCGCTGGCGATCTCCACGTTGCAGGGTATGCCTGCCATGTCCTCGATCCAATGGCGCGCCACCAGGCCAGCGTGATAACTGGTGCCGCAAGCGAGAATGAGCACGCCGTTGATCCTGCCCAGGATGTCACCGGCATCGGGACCGAATAATCGGGGAGAGACGGATTTCGCAGAGGCGATCATCTCCAGCGTGCCGGTTACTGCCGCCGGCTGCTCGAAAATCTCTTTTTGCATATAACGCTGGTACGACCCCAACTGGGTCGCCGCGGCAGTCTGCTCCGATTGGCGCACAGGTCGGCGCACCATGTTGCCGCGCATGTCGGCGATGCTGATGTCGGCCGGAGAAAGCTCGCCGCAGTCACCGTCCTCCAGATAGATTATCCGCTGGGTGACGTGGGCCAGCGCGGATGTGTCGGAAGCGGCAAAGTTGGCGAGTTCACCGAGACCCACGAGTAGCGGCGCGCCGTGCCGGACGACGACAAGATGAACAGGATCCGCTTCGTCGATCACGGCGAGCGCAAAAGCGCCGCTCAGTTCTGCCGTACTCCTTCGCACGGCGTCGAAGAGCGTACTGCCATTTGCCCGGTGCAAGTGCACCAGATGGGCGATGACCTCCGTGTCCGTTTCCGACTCGAACGTATAGCCTCGGGCACGAAGAATGCCACGCAGAGACTCATGATTCTCGATAATTCCATTGTGTACGACCGAGATTCCGCCTGAGACATGCGGGTGGGCGTTGCGTTCCGACGGCGCACCGTGCGTCGCCCAACGCGTGTGCGCGACGCCGATCTCGCCTTTCACACCATGCGCAAGCCGCTCCAGCTGTTGGACGCGCCCGGTTGACCGAATACGCTGAAGCGTTCCGTTGATCACTACTGCTATCCCTGCCGAATCGTAGCCCCGGTATTCGAGGCGTTTCAGACCCTCAAGCAGGGCGGGTACGACATTGCCGCGAGCGACGGCTGCAATGATTCCACACATCTTCGGCTCCTGTTGCGCTTACCTACGCCGTGGCGCCGGCAGTGGGAGGGGCACAAGCCGGCAATCGTTACAGATTGAATATTGTCGTTCTCGCATAGAGGTATATCGCTGTCCGTGCGGTTGTGCAGCCCATGACGTCGGCAAGAAAGTCGAGCAGATCCGCCGTTCGTCCCGGAAGCTGTACCTGATGCAATTCGTCACATGCACCTAGAGCGACCGTCGCCAGGACGACAGTGATCGGCATCCGGCCCGCTGTGCCGACCCAAAGCAGTACAGTCAGTGCGCCAAACACGGAAAAATGCGCAGCCTTGTCCCAAGGTTCCGGGATCAGTCCAACCGCAATCGGCTGAGACCCCAGATAGAACAATTGAAAGATGATCACAGCCGCAAGTGCAAGGCACAGGCGACGAACAAGAGGAGTAGCGCTGTCTTTGAATATGTTCATCGGGAAGACTCCTCAGGCGCGTTGATAGGCGTCTTCTTTGCGGACAATATCGTCTTCCGCTAAATACGCGCCGGATTGGACCTCGATCATTTCGAGCGGAATCTTGCCGGGGTTCTCAAGCCGGTGAACCGTGCCAAGCGGGATATAGGCCGACTGATTTTCGGTAAGCAAGGACGTCTCGTCGCCGCGCGTGACACGCGCGGTGCCGGCTACGACCACCCAATGTTCGGCGCGATGATGATGCACCTGCAACGACAGTTTTGCCCCGGGATTGACTGTAATGCGCTTGACGCGGAAACGCGTACCGGCGTCGAGTTCCTGATAGAAACCCCATGGGCGGTGTACGCGGCTTGGGGCACGGCTTTCCGGTCTGCCATGTGAACGTAGCTGGTCCACCGTCTCCCGAAGGCGCTGCGTATCATGCCGGTTGGCGACGAGCACCGCGTCAGGCGTCTCCACAACAACCATGTCGCGCAATCCAATGCCGACCACCAGGCGTTGGGTTGATCGTATATAGCTGTCTGAAACATCGTATAGATGCGTGTCGCCCTGCGCGACATTGCCACTGGAGTCCTTGTGCATGCTGTCCCACAGTCCATTCCACGACCCGATGTCCGACCAGCGGAAAGTGGCGGGTACGACTGCCGCTCGCCGCGTATGTTCCATTACCGCGTGGTCAATAGAAAGGGTGCGGCAGCGGGCAAATGCCGTCGAGTCGATATGCTGGCTGCCTTGGTCTCCGGTCATTGTGTTGGCGGCGGCCCGGCACGCCTCGGCCAATTCGGGCTGAAATTGCCGCAGCTCCTCGAGAAAGCGCGCAGCACTGAATAGAAAAAAACCGCAATTCCAGTAACATCGGCCCGAGGCCACCAGGCGCTGCGCAATCTCAAGTTCCGGTTTTTCTATGAATCTCGATACCTCGTAGCACCCTTGATGGGCCGCTAGTGGAGCCCCCCGCTCGATGTATCCATAACCGGCCTCGGGCCAGCGGGCAGTTATACCGAACATCACCAGATTTCCTGCGCGCGCGGGAGCGATGCCTGCCATGATCGTATGCCGGAAAGCGTCCTGATCCGGGATGTCGTGGTCAGCCGGAAGCACCAGCATGAGTGCATGCGGGTCCGCTCGCACCAGATCGTGCGCGACCACGGCCGTCGCCGGAGCGGTGTTTCGGCCGCATGGCTCAAGGTAGAGACGACAGGACGCAACGTTTGCGGCGCGCAGTTGATCGTTCAAGATGAAACGATGCTCGCTGCTGGCAACAATCAGTGGTGCTTGCAAGTCTTCAATGCCCTGTAAACGGCCAAGTGTTGTCTGCAATGGACTGCGGTCCCCGGTAAGCGCCAGGTACTGTTTTGGACAGGCCTCCCGCGACATTGGCCATAGACGGGATCCCACGCCCCCCGACAGAATTACCGGATAGATGTTCATTGAAATTTTTTCACAGGAGAGGTGCAGATCCTTTCAGTAGGCGTTTTGCTTTTGCAGCACGACGAATACTGTTTTCAATACAATCCGCAGGTCGAGCAGCAGCGACCAGCTGCGCAAATAAGCAAGGTCATACTCGACGCGGGCTTGCATCTTGTTGAGCTGGTCCGTTTCACCACGCAGACCGTTTACCTGTGCCCATCCGGTGATCCCTGGCTTGACTTTATGCCGAATCATGTAGCCCTTGATCAATTTGCGGTAAATCTCGTTGTGCACCACGGCATGAGGACGGGGACCCACGACGCTCATGCAGCCTTGCAATACATTGAAGAACTGCGGCAGTTCATCAAGGGAGAAGCGCCTGAGAAACGCACCGAACCGCGTCACGCGGGGGTCGTCACGCGTGACTTGCTTTATCGCGTCACCATCTTCCATGACCGTCATGGTGCGGAATTTGTAGACGACGATCTCCCGGCCGTCCAGGCCGTAGCGGCGTTGTTTGAACAGCACTGGCCCCTTCGAGGAGAATTTCACACCGGCGGCGATGGCGAGCAGCAGCGGCGAAATTAGCGCCAGGATCATAGAGGACAAGATGAGGTCGCTGATGCGTTTGATGACAGCGTTTACGCCGTAAAACGGTGTTTCGCAGATTGCCACGACCGGTATGCCGTTGATTGTGTCCATGCGTGCTTGTATGGGATCGAACAGAAAGATATCGGGCACGAAATAGATCGACACTGTCGTATCGCGCAATTCATCAAGCAGCTTGCAGATGCGCGGGTGGGAAACCAGCGGGAGGGTGACGTAAATCAGGTCGATGTGCCGCGTCTTCGCGAAGCTGGCTAGCTGGGTGAGTGGTCCGAGAACGTCTTTCCTGGCCACGGCAGTCAAGCGTGTCGGCATGCGATCGTCGAAGTAACCGGCGAAACGAATCCCGAGCGACGGCGTGGTTTCGATGGATGTTGCCAATTGACGTCCCAGCTCTCCCGCGCCGACGATGACTGCCGCTCGGCTTACGCCATCCACCGCCATCAGACGCGACAGCAAGCGGGGCAGGAAAAGGTGCGTGCCGAACAATGCAACAGGGGTAACGAGTAGCCAGGCGACGATGGTGCGCCGATCGAAGTAACCCAGCATTTGCGTGGCCCAGCCCTGCAAGAATAAAACTGTGGCGATCACGGCCCAACCTGTGAGGATATTGATCGCATGTGTACCCACTCTGGTGCCAACGGGGAACCGTCCTGGAAACATTAACGTCAGAACGATAAAGATCAGGACCAGATATGGGCCATCCAACTGGATTTGGAACACGAAAATGCAGGCAAGCAGCGTTCCTACTGCCACGACCGGATCGACTGCCGCTTCGATAAGGGCCGCTGGCGCGAAACGTTGGTTGACCAGAAATCGCGGACTGGGATGTGTGGCAGCGAGCAGCATGGGAATGAGATATAGAAAGAAGAAAGAGAAAGGGGTCAGGATTTTATGAGCCCGGTTGAGGCTCCTGCAGCGGTGACACTTCGTGACACAGGCAAGCTGTGATCGGGGTAGGGCAGGTAGGGCGGTTTGTCCGACCCGGTTTTTTTAGCGTCCACATGTTTTCCGATTGCTGCCCGATATCTGGATGGATGTTGTCGCATTTTGCTATCTCATAAACTTACGCACTTGGCACACTGCGTCGTTTCCTGCACGGTACGGGGGTATTGCAATCGCGCTGGTAGCAACTCCATGGTCCGAAGGAACCAGGGGCCGGTATTGGTCTTGGCGGGTACGGTCAAGCTGTGCGCGGCATCGCTGCCGGGCCTATATGGTTAAGGCCCGCAGGTTAAAAACATTCATGTTTACAAATGGTTATGAGCGTGGCGTGGTGCTTGCGGTCGAAAAAGAACAATTTCATGGTCATGTAATAAAGAGCATCCATATTGCAAGCGACCCAACCTTGCCACAGGTGAATGCTGATGCAGGCAGTCGAATACCGAGTCAACACACAATGCCAAACGCCGCCGCGACTACTTGATTTGCCACTCCAATTGGAATCCACCGCGAATAGCCAAGCCTTGCTCCTGGAGCCGTTGGAGTTGGAGGCGCTCGCGTTCACTCTGGATGCCTCGCTCAGGGTGTATGCGCGACATCATTTCTTTAACTGGGCGCAGGGACTGCTACAGAATCTTGTTCAACACGAGTTGCTCATCTGTGTGCTGCACAATTCAGTTCCAGTGTCGTTTCATGTTGATAGCTTTGCGGCACCGCCGGTCGAGCCGAACGTGTTCACCGATATGTTTCACAGGGACACACTTATCGCGCAACAACTTATGAAGGCCTGGGAAGACAATCGTTTACTGCCCGTGGTCTGCAGCACGGAGAGCGGCACGGCATTTGCCGAGGGGGTACTCGCCCAGGAGCTTGCTCGAGCCGGGATGACTACCGTCCTGGCTCATGGCACATACGATGCTTTTGGCAAGCTCGTCAGTTTCTTTATTTTTGCCCGCCGCTCGCGGGTTATCAGTCCGAGGCAACTGTATTTTCTGGAATTAATTGTGCCTATCCTGCATTCGGCGTGGGTGCGTTCGCAGATAAACCGGCCTGGCGAAGACGTTAGTGCAAATGTCGTCGCCCCCCTTCGTCTTACTGAGCGGGAGAGGGAGATTCTTAAGTGGGTCTACCAAGGAAAGACCAACAGCGAGATTGGACAGATCTTGGGTATCAGCACGCTGACGGTGAAGAATCACGTCCAAAAGATCCTTCGCAAGCTGAACGTACAAAATCGAGCACAGGCCGTTGGTAAAGCGCTCGCGCAGCGAATTCTCAATTTGTAACCCTGTGTCACGCGACCAGAGCCCTGCGTTATCGCGTACAAATATCGAGCGACAAGGCCAAAAAATAACGCTGGCAGTCGGTATTTTGGCTTTCGCGATGCGCGCGGCCGCGGCCGACGGTGATGGGCTCACCCTTCACCTGGCTGAGCGCATCACACACGACGACAACTTATTTAGGATCTCCGGCGACAAAGATCCGGCAGCCTATATCGGCGCCCCGTCCCGTGCCGATACCTATCGCACGGTCTCGGCCGGACTGGATATGGAGGTGCCGCTGGCTCGCCAACGTTTCCAGGCCGGCTGGCTTCTGAACCAAGACCGTCACGATCGTTTTACCGACCTGGACTTTACGGGCCACGACGGGCGTGCAATCTGGCTTTGGCAGATTGATGCTCGCGTGAGCGGCCAGATTGGGTTCGTCGAAACCGTCGCATTGGCGCCATTTACGGATATCCAGGCTAGGTTACCGGACGTCCTCAAAACCCGGAGGTCGTTCTATACCGCGAGCTATGCAATGACGCCGCGCTGGTCGCTGCAGGCGGCGCGCAGCCGGCTCGAACAGCGCAATGGCGATCCGTTGCGCAAAGCCAGCGACGTCGATATTGACGATAGCGAGTTGACCATCAGCTATGCAACGCCGGCCCAAAACAGGGCCGGCCTCAGCGCCAAAGAGGAGAAGGGGTATTTCCCAGGCCGGGCGGCGGGCATCAGCGGCGTGCTTGATAACACGTACTCCCAGTACAGTGCCGGCATATTGGTCGACTGGACCTTAACTGGCGCGTCACGCCTCGATGTGCGCGTCGATCGAGTCAATCGCCGCTACGGCCAATTGCCGAGCCGCAACTTCGAAGGCAACACGTTCCGCGTTGCATACGAGTGGAGGCCAACGGTGAAGACACGCCTGGAAGCCATTGTGCAACGAGACATCAGCGCATATGAGGACATTCGTTCCACATTCGTGCTGGTCAGAGGCACCGCGTTGCAGGCGACGTTCAAGGCGACCGAGAAGATCGAAATTCTGGGGACCTACGTTCATAGCACAAGGAAATACCTTGGCGACCCGGGGCAAGGGTTGGGCGACAGCCCGAGACGAAATGACCTTTTGCGCTCGTCAGGCGGCAAAATCGTTTACCGACCCACGCGAGCGGTTTCACTGCAGATGAGTTTGCAGCGAGAGGTGCGTGCGTCAAACATTAGCGGTGCCGACTATCGTTTTGCCGTCATTTCCGTTGAAGCCGGTCTCGCTTTCTAGACGATCGAAGCAAACGCATTGCTGATGCGTCGCCTTGAGAGTCAATTCTTCGGCAGGCATCCGTACTTGAGTTTTTCGAGGGCCGACCAAGTACTGCGGCAAGGACTTGGCGGCGCTGCTCGACCCCTTGCGATCGCCCCCTGTGAGCTGTTTGGATCACCAGCAAGATGAGTATCCAGCCGACAAGCGTGTCTATTTTTTGCGAAGTGATTGGGCCGGGACAAATTCTGGCGTGCCGCCGTGATGAATCTTTTGCGAAAAATAGTGTTCCACACCGGTAAAAGAAGAGGCGCGCCTTCAATAAGTCGGTAGACCACTTGGACCACAAAATAAGACCGGGCGAACCAAATTCGCGAAATACCCCGCGCATAAATTGGGCAGGCGTTTCAATCAACTTCAACATTCCTTCAAGCGGCATCAATAGAGAATGCTTAATAAGGAGATACATATGCATTGCGTGAAATTACAGCACCGGTTCAGGAAAATTGTTGGTGTCGCCGGCGTGTTGGCCGGCATATGCTGCTGTCCGATAGCAAGTCAGGCTCAGTCATTAGGTCTACCGGGTGTTTCGCTGCCTGGTTTGCCTGCCCCCCCTCCTCCTACTAGTGGTGGCAGCCAGGCAAGCGCGGCAACGGCTACGGTCTTGGGCGCCGTCACCAGCCTTGTTGGCACCGGCGTGTTGACCAGTGCATCGGTTCCCCTTGGTGCGGGTATGGTCGCTGGCGGCATTCCGGGTCTATTGAGCGCTGAGGCTATGCAGGCAAGTACGATGGGCTGGACCGATCAGGTTGCCTCCGAGGCATCGCTGGGCAACTTGGCGATGACGATTGGCGGCGTCAATCTTTTGGCGGATTTCATCATGTCGAGAGCCTTGACGACATCAACGGCAGGGTCATCAGGCATTTCCAATATCGAAGGACTCACGATCGCCGGGATTCCTATTGCGGTCACTGGCGCGCCCAATCAGGTGATTTCACTTCCTGGGTTGAGTTTAATTCTCAACGAACAAACTTTGAGTGTCGGCGGCATTGTGGTTAATGCCTTGCATGCGAGGACGCTCGACGGTTTGACCAATGTCGTCGTTGGTTCTTCGGCTGCCAACATGTAAACCTACTAGAGGCAGGAGCAAAAAATGTCTAAACGAATCTGTACACTGTTTTCAATCCAATTGGCACTAGTGGCGTTGTTGGCGTCTGGTATGGCCGGCGCGCATTTTGTTCCAGCCCCGTGCGATTTCATAACCGGCGGTGGATGGGTAATCAGCGACTCGGGCGCGAAGGTAAACTTCGGCGCGCATGGGGGATGCAAGAATGGCGCGTTTTGGGGCGAAGTGAACGCCCTTGATCACAGCACCAATCCGCCCGGTCACTTGAAGAGCACAAATATTACGGGCTATCTCTTCGATCCGGCATTTCCAAACGCGCGGGACATCTGTGGGGAAGGTACGGTTAATGAAAGTTTTACCGTAAGATTCCGGGTGCGTATGGAAGATAACGGGGAACCTGGCGGTAGCGACCGCTTTGGCGTCCGCCTCAGCAATGGGTATGAGTTATCGACGCGTGAGTTAGGGCCGCCCGGGCCTAGCGGTGGTGGAGGAAACGTGCAGCTCCATAAGCCCAACCCTTCTACTACTGGCCCGACGCCCGCGCCGACAGAAGAGCAGATGTGCGGTGGCTTGGGCACTCCTTGAGTTCAGAAACAAGCGAAGGCACCGGTCGCACCAGATAGGCTCGAGCAGAGATTTTTCAAAAAAATCGCGCCCGTGAATGACACGGGCGCGATAGGCCTTTCTTTCCTGCTTTAACGACTGTCTGCGAACTGCGAAATTGCTAAGTTCGGAAGCAGCTGTTACTAGTTCCGCACCTTGATGCTTACCGGTGCAGATGTCGTTAAATTGCCCGCTGCATCGCGTGCGACTGCGGTCAAGGTATACCATCCATTGGGAACAGTTCTCGTATCAGCCGAAACCAGGTAGGGAGCAGCTGTGACTTCAGTGCCGAGATTAATGCCGTTGTATTTAAATTGCACACCAGCCACGCCTCGGTTGTCAGACGCCGTCGCGCTGACTGTTATCGTGCCTGTGACACTGGATCCGGCGGCGGGCGAGGTGACGCTCACGGTTGGCGGCGTCGCGTCAGGCGGTAGCTGAGTTAGTACCGTAACCGGTGTCGCTGTCCAGGCGGAGTGATTGGGAACCGCATCGTAGGCACTTACACGATAGTTATATGTGATACCCGGGGTCAGGCCGGTGTGCTGGAACGACGTTGCCGTCGTGGTTGTCAGTGCAACATCGTTCAAGTAGACGTAGTAGCCCTTCACGCCAACGTTGTCAGTTGAGGGGTTCCAGCTCAGGTTTATCTGGGTTGGCGAGGCTGCGACCGCGTTGAGGCCGGTGGGAACGGAAGGGGCGGTCGTATCGAGCACCGGTATTGCGGGCGTTGTTACGGCAACCGGTGCGGCGGTCCATGCCGAATGATTGGGGACGGCATCGAATGCGCTGACTCGATAGTTACAGGTTTGACCAGGGGTAAGGCCAGTGTGCTGAAATGATGTCGTCGTCGTGGTTGTCAGCGCAACATCATTCAAGTAGACGTAGTAGCCCTTTACGCCCACGTTGTCGGTTGAAGCATTCCAGGAAAGATTGATCTGGGTGGACGATACCGCTGTGCCGGTCAGGCCGGTTGGCACCGAAGGTGCGGTCGTATCTGTTGGTGTCGTATTCGCGATTTTCACCAGGATCGCCGCATTATGGCTGTTGAGCGCAATCGCGCCAACGTTGGGGACCGAGGTAATCTGAGTCAGCAAGTTATTTGCAGTGAGCTGACGGGATGCTTGTGGCAGGGTTATCGAGGCCACGTTGTTCGGCGTTGGGTTAACGTAAACATAGCCGTTTTCGAATTCGCGCGAATAGATATTCACCCCCGCGATCGTCGTGGCGATGTAGGGGCCCAGTGCCTTGCCGAGATTGATGTTGTCGTATTCACTGAACCACCACAGCTTGTTGTAACCGCTGCCGCCGTTGAACATGAAGTAGGCGTTTCCCAGAGTGTCGTTCTTGCCAAGGAGGAATGAACCCAGGGAGTACCACAGTGTCTGCGAAAAGGTGACTGGCTTTCCCCAATTGTCGATGCCCGACATGCCATCCGACAGCTTGGTATGACTCATCATGGCCACCTTCGAGTTACGGATTGCAGCCATCGTATCCAGCTGACGCTTCCAATCTGCCTCCGGGAAGAATTGTGTGTCGCCGCCGCCCCACTGCACGGCGAAGACGCCTTCTTCGAGAACTACATCGGGTGGGCTGCTGCTGGCATCCAGAGCGAGCCATGCCGCGCTGCCGTCCACAGTTGATGTCCCACCCCGGTTGCACCATATCTTCTGGCCGTATCCATGCATTCCTGCAGTCAGTGAAGCGGCAAATGAATTCATGGCGCCGGACCAGGCGGCGTTGGAAGGGTAGGCAGCAGGCGTCGCGCTGTATCCGCCGGCATTCGCGAGGGTCAGGCAGTTGTCGACAAATATGCCGTCAGCAACCCAAGGCTGGTCGACAATGTCTGCCTTTGCGGCAGTCAGCCAGTATGTCTGGTAGGCAGTGGAGCCGAAATCCATGAGGTGCCAGTATTGGCTGGATGCCGGGTTCGAAAATGCAGTGCTGTAAATTCGGTTGCCGGCCGAATCAGGCAGAAACAGCTCGGGATGATTGCCGTTAAGGCTTCCCATGTAGTTCCCGCGTGACACGTTATAGCGGCCAAGACCGTTCAAATAAAGCGGCAGCGAGCTGTCCAGATAATTGGGCGCCTCTGGCCCCATTTCGTACAAATAAATTTGTGCGCCGGGGTTCAGCGACTTGATTGCAGCCCATGTATTGGAGCCGATATTGTTGTAACGAAAGCGGTCTATGTCGATGAGGTCATATTTGGCCAGCTGCTGCGCGTCCGTGGAAACAAGAACCGGGCCGCCGCCGTAGTAGACAAGGAATGTCGGGATGAATTTTGCCGGGCTTGTGGCGGCTTCGGCCGATTGAATGTGGAGAGCTGCGCAAACGGAGAGCGCGAAACTACTGGCGCCGATCAGCCAGGCGGTCGTGGCGCGATGGATCGACGATTTGATCTCCCTTGCTAGCCGGTCCTGCCTGGTTTGCGGCCAGCGGCGTTGCCCGCGTGCTGCATCATCCGCGATGTCATTGCGTCTGGATAAGCCGGGGACTGGGGAACAAAAGTAGTCATGGACTGAAAAAGTCATGTGGTTTCCTATGTAGTGATAAAACTATAAAAACGTTTCGAATAGCTACATAGAAATGTGTTCGCAACTATGCAGTACCTGAAAAAATTCTACTTCGGTGTTTTCCAAAAACATGCTGTGTCGCGGCAAGGCGACGCCAAATATGTAGAAATACTTCTATAAAATGAGCTGAAAGAACTATCGACTCGCTACAAATGACGCGTGGTGTACGGGGGTGCTCATGTAGTCCGGTTGGCTTATTCCCCAAAATCTTCCATACACTTCACGGCGCTATTGTTTGCTTCTCGCACAATGTCAACTTCGAGCCGTCTTCCCGATCGAGACGGTGGCGAGGGGTGCGATCGAACCGCTCTTGCGTTTGATTAAACACGTCAGGTAGAGGGTCATGGAGCGCAAATTCGTCAATACCGCACATCTCTTGTCCGCCGCGTTTTTTATTTTTTGCGCTTCGGCACTGCTGCCCCGGGCAGCGTGGGGACAGTCGCGCGAGACCATTGGCGAAGGCGACTCCATCCGCGTGACGGTGTTCCAGGTGCCTGATCTCACCACTGAGGCGCGCGTCTCCGAGCGCGGCGCCATTACGTTTCCATTGATCGGCGAGATCGTGATTGCCGGTCTGTCGCCCGCGGATGCCGAGGCAAGGATCGCGGAGCGGCTGGCCAAAGGCAAATTTGTAATGAACCCACAGGTCAGCGTAAATGTGACTCGCGTACGCAGTCGTCAGGTATCGGTGCTTGGCCAGGTCGCGCGCCCTGGACGGTATCCAATGGAAGACGCTCGCTCAAACCTGATTGACATGCTTGCGATGGCAGGCGGCATCAGTCCGGGCGGCGACGAGAATGTCACCGCGATCATCTCGCGCGACGGCCGGGTCTCCAGGTTGGAAATAGACGTTGCCGACATGTATCGTACGGGGGATTTCTCGCAGAATATCCAGATGCAAAACGGCGACACGATTTTCGTGCGGCGTGCCCCCGTCTTCTATGTCTACGGAGAGGTTCAGCGTGCCGGCGCATACAGACTGGAGCCGGGCATGACGGTGATGCAGGCGTTATCGTTGGGCGGCGGTATCACCCCTCGCGGCACTGATCGGGGTATCAGGATATACCGGCACGCCACCGGTCAGGCGGCGCGCAAACTCGACGCGCAGCTGTCCGACCCGGTGAAACCCGATGATGTCATTCATGTCAGAGAAAGTCTGTTTTAACGGGTGTTCCATCCATATGCGTCTTTTACATCAATAGCACTCAATCATGAGCCTTCAACAATTTCTGCGTGCTTTGTACGGGCGGTTCAGCGTGTTCATCACGCTACTGGTCGTCACGTTTTTGGCCGCCACAATCACCAGCCTCTTGCTGCCGAAATACTACAAGACGACAGTATCGTTATTGGTCGACGCCAAGGACGAGCAGTCGTTAAGCAGCGTACTTCGGCCCCTTATCCCGCCGCAGGAAAGGCTCAGCTATATGCAAACCCAAATGGATATCCTGACGAGCCGTAAAGTGGCGCACAAAGTCGTGCAGGATATGAAGCTGGCGGACGATCCGGGGATGCTCGAGGCCTTCCACAAGCAGGCGGGAAACAAGGGGCCAATCGAGGATTGGCTGGTCGACGACCTGCTCAAACGGTTCAAGGTCGAAACCTCTCAGAGCAGCGTTATTCAAGCGAGCTTTACCTCCAACGACCCGCGGTTCGCTGCACTGGCGGCCAATGCGTTCGCGAAGGCCTATATTGATACGATACTGGAACTGCGCGTGGAACCCACCCGGCAAGCGGCGATATGGTTCGACGAGCAGTTAAAGAGCCTGCGCGCGAATCTGGAAGACGCGCAGGCGAAGCTGACCGAGTATCACCAGCGACAGGGGATCGTTTCCGCAGATGAGCGATCCGATGTAGAGAATAGCCAGCTGAGCGCCCTGTCGGAGCAGGTCGTGCGTGCGCAGGAGCAGACGTTCCAATGGCAAAGCCGGGAACAACAGGCACGCCGCTTTCTCGATCAAGGCACATCGGTGGACGGGTTGCCCGACGTACTCGACAACCCTTTCATCCAACGGTTGAAGGCTGACTTGCTGCATGGAGAGGCGCGCCTGCAGGAGCTTGCAACCCAGTATGGGAGCAACTATCCCCTGTACAGGCGACAGGCATCGGAGAATCAGAGCTTACGCGAGAAGCTCGATGCTGAAATGAAAAAAATTCTGGCGGGGATTGAAAGCTCGACGCGCCAAAGCCGGCAGCGCGAAGCACAGCTCGTCAAGGCGATGACAGCACAGCGCACACGCGTGCTTGATCTCAAAGAGCATCGAAATGAACTCACGTTGCTGAAGCGCAACGTTGAATCCGCCGAGCGCGCTTACGACACGGCCATGCAGCGCTCGGTTGTAAACCAGGTCGACAGTCGCGCCAGCCAGACCAATGTCACGGTGCTCAATCCGGCGTTTGTGCCGAGCGCGCCTTCGCAACCCAAGATCGTGCTGAATATGCTCCTCTCGCTGGTGGTCGGCACGACGCTCGGCCTGGGAACGGTCCTCCTGCTTGAAATGTTCGACCGGCGAGTGCGTACCCGCGGCGATCTCGAGTTGCTATCGGGGGTGCCGCTGCTTGGTGTTGTCGATTCGCACCAGCAAAAATCCGTTCGATTGTTAGGCTGGAGCGAGGAGTTCGGCCGTGCGCAGCCAAGCAGGGGTTGAGACGATGGAGATGACAGCTGGTAAAATCGTCATTCCCATGGAGCGGCCGGGTCGGATCGATGTGCGCGCACCGGGAAGAATAGGCGACATCCTGATCGCGAGCGGTGTGCTCCGCGCCAATGACGTCAATCGCGTGCTGGCCTTCCAGCAGAGCGAACAGCTTCGGTTCGGGGAGGCCGCAGTCAGGCTAGGCCTGATTTCGCCGGACGACCTGTGCAGGGCAATCGCTGTACAGTATTGGCCGGCAAGAGCAAGTAACATGGGCGAGAATATTAGCCCGGAACTTGTCGTTGCCCGCGACCCCTTTCACACCGGGGCTGAAGATTTGCGGGCATTACGAACCCAGCTGCTGATTCGTTGGTCGAGCGCGGGAACCCAGCAGAAAATACTCGCTATCGTGAGTCCCGGACCAAGCGAAGGGCGCAGCTACATAGCGGCCAATCTGTCGATAGCCTTCGCGGAGATCGGGATACGCACGCTGCTGATCGACGCGGATATGCGGGCGCCAAGGCAGCATCGGATTTTTAACGTTCACGAGCCCATCGGGCTTGCGGCATTCCTTGCTGGCCGTGCGGACCGGAGTGAACCGGTTCCGTTGCCGGAATTTGGGTCGCTTTCGCTGCTTCCGGCCGGTGCACGAATGCACAATCCCCAGGAGTTGCTGTCACGCCCCGCGCTTGGCGATCTGTTCAACCAGATGCGACAGGACTTCGACGTCATTCTGCTGGATACGCCGCCCGCGAAGCGCTATGCGGACGCATATGGCCTGTCGTTCAGAGCGGGGCAAGCGATGGTACTCGCGCGAAAGGACTGCACGCGCCATGCGGACACGGCCAATACAGTTCGGGAGCTCGGCGATACGGGCGCCCGCGTAATCGGTACCGTATTGAACGCCTTCTAGCCGGGAACAACCGGAAAATGTTCTCATTTGTTGAGCGGCGCATCCCACGTCTACCGACGTCGCGACGCCTTCAATCGGGCTCGGCGTTTCGAGTCGGCAGTCGATCCGATGGGCCGTCACCGACAGCCTTGGGCGCGGGCATTGCGGCACTCGGCATTGTGTGGGGGGCAATCGTTGCGGTTTCCGGGCTGAACGCGCTGTATCTCTGCGTTTCACTGATCGGTTGCGTCTTCGTCCTGCGCGATTTCCGCGTCGGCGTAGTGCTTCTCATCTTGTTGATGCCGATCTCCGGCAGCAATATTTTCCCGCACGAGATGCTTGGTTTGAAAGGGCTGAATCCGCTCAACTTGCTGCTGACGGGTACGCTTTTCTCATGCCTGCTGCATGCACTGTTCGGCATGGGTTTGCGCGGGTTTTTACCGAAGCCGCTGTTTTGGTTATACATCGTTCCTCTTCTGGTAGCCGGTGCAAACGGAGTGGGCCACGTGCATGATATTGCGCCTGGCTTTTTCATATATCAAATGCTCGATTTTCACGACGCCGGCGGTTACTTGATGAGCATGGTGTTAAAACCGCTGCTCATGGTGGTCTTTGCACTGCTGGTTGGCGCGGCGGTGGTGCGCTCCCCTCGGCCGGAACGATTCCTGGTTCCGGCCCTGATCTCGGTTTGGGTGATGAGCGTGATGGTGATCATATTTGTCTTCGCGGAGGGCATGGCGCTTGGGGACCTGGCTCGCGACGATGCACGCGGGTTTCTGTCTACGCTGGGAATGCACGCCAACGATCTGGGGCGGCTGTATGCGGTCGCATACGCACTGCTGCTTTTTACCTGGGCGGAAATTCGGGATACCGGTTTACGTCTTGTATTGCTGGCATCGATGGGCCTGGTTATCGTTGCGCTGTTGCTCACATTCTCGCGCGGAGCATTCTTCAGCTTCGCGTTGGTCAATATAATCTTCCTGATGTGGCGCCGAAATGCGAAATCGCTTTTCTTTCTGGCGCTTCTGGCCGCGCTGGCATTGCTGCTGATTCCGGACGCAGTCTATGAGCGCCTGGCGACCGGGTTTGGAAGCGGTGCCAATGCAATCAGCGCGGGCCGTATCGAAGGATTATGGTTGCCCCTGCTCCCGGAAATCCTGCGCAGCCCGATTTATGGCAACGGTCTCGGGTCCATTCTCTGGTCGGACGCCATGCGGGAAGCGGGCGGCGCAACGGTGATCGGCGCGACCCACCCCCACAATGCTTATCTGCAAGCGATTCTCGACGTGGGCGTCGCCGGACTTTTGCTGCTTTGCGCCTATTTCGCGCATGTCTGGAACCGATTGCGCGAACTGAGCACGGATTCGTCCTTGAGCCCGACTCTGCGCGGCTTTTATCAAGGCGCGGCGGCTGGTTTGGCGAGCTTTCTCATTGCTGCCATTACGGATGGCAGCCTCTTCCCGCGGCCTGAGCAAGCATTTCTGTGGCTGGCTATTGGCATGATGTACGGCCAGTCCGATATGCACTGCGGACGGGTGCAGGCTACGGTCCATGAGACTTAACCTTGATGCTCTAGCCGCGAATCCGGCGACGCGCGGACTCAAGCAACGTGCACTGACGCTGGGCGCCGCGAATGGTCTCGACTACGCGCTCCAATTCCTGTTGCCCGTAGTGCTGGTGCGTCATCTCGACGCTACCGATTTCGGGCAATATCGCGTGGTGTGGCTGGCGGCCGGGACCGCGATGGCGGTCATAACGCAATCAATGTCAGGGAGCCTATATTATTTCCTCCCGCAGGCAGACAGGGCCGCCAAGCGGCTCTACATCAACCAGACTCTCCTGTTTCTTGCTATCGCCGGATTCATCGCGGGATGGGCCTTTAGTGCCTGGAATCCGTGGCTTCCCCAGCTCATGCATGATTTTGCCAAACACGGGTTGCTTGTGCCCGCATTCATCTTTATGTGGGTGACGGCATCACTTCTCGACTTGCTGCCCACCGTTGAGGAGCGTGTGCTCTGGCAGGCCAAGGCGACGGTGGGACTGTCAGCGTTACGTGCTGCAGCACTTTCCCTCACGGCAATCCTGACGGGTGCGCTGGGACCCGTGCTCCTGGTCACTCTCCTGTTTGTCGCGTTTAAGGTTGCGGTGTTAATCGCCTACGTGGCGCGCTTTCATGGTCTGCGCGGACCGATCGCCGCCTGGCGCAGGTTTGCGGATCAGCTGCGACTGGCTGCCCCGTTTGGTGCTTCGGGAGCATTGTATGGCCTGCGGGCCCAGGCGGACCAATGGGTGGCCGTAGCGTTGTTCCCCGCCGGAGTGTTTGCATCGTTTTCGATCGCGGTTGTGCTTGGTCCGCTGGTTAACCTGGTCCGCCAGTCGGTTGTTCAGGTATTTCTGCCCAGCATGAGCAAGCTCGCGGCAGGCGGCGATATTGCCAGCATGCTCGAACTCAGTCGGCGTGGAAACGCCATGGTTGCCGCGCTGGTCTATCCGCTTCTGGCGTTCGCGTTCGCTTTCACGGGAGAAATCGTGACCGTCGTCTACACGGCAGACTACCTGGATGCAGTGCCGGTGATGCGGGTCTACATCATTGGGCTGGTGGCCCTTGTGGTCGAACTTGTGAGCACCATGCTCATGCTTAAAGAGGGTGCCTATGCCATGCGCGTGAACCTGGTTGTGTTGACGTTCTCTATCGCGCTGAGCTGGTTGGCGGCGAAGCATTTCGGCCTGGCGGGTGCGGCGATGGGCAGCGTGCTTGCGATTTATGCAGACGGCGCGGCGACGCTGCGGCGCATTGCATTGCGTACCGGCATGCCATTGCGCCAATTGCAGGATTGGCGCGCACTGGGCACATCGTTCTTCCTTGGCGTGCTGGCGTCGGCGTCAGCCTGGGTCGTGGTCGGGCTCTACTGTGCCAGCACGGGGCCGCTTGGTCGCCTGAGCATAGCCGCGGCGCTGATGGCCCCGGCTTACGTCGCGCTGCACCTGCGATTCGGCATCGCAAGGAACCGGTCGGCTTTTATCAGACGCGGCGGGTGAGGGTGCCGATGATGCGCGTTGTCTTTGTCACAGGGTCATTGTCGCACGGTGGTGCCGAACGCCACTCGATTACGGTCATGAACCGCCTTGCAGAACGCGGCCATGAGTGTCACGCGGTTTACATAAAAGGCGGCGCAGACCAGTTGAACCGTATCCGCCTGCGCGGCAGCGGCACCGTGCGTTGCCTGGAAGCGACGCGTTACTTCGATCCGCGTGCGCTGTCCAATTTCGCTGCGCACTTATCCTGTATCGAACCCGCAGTCGTCGTCGCTGCCAATGCTTATGCGCTGATGTATGCGTCGATCGCTCTGCGGCTTGCACGACGTCGCACGCCGCTGGTCGTCACCTACCACTCGACGCGGCTGTTGAACATGAAAGAGCGGCTGCAGATGATGGTGTACCGCCTATTCTTTTGGACCGCGGACTGCACAGTGTTCGTTTGCAACACGCAAAAGCGCTACTGGACGCGACGCTGCGTGTTTTCTCCGAGAAACGAGGTGATCCACAACGGGGTGGACACAGTCGAGTTTCGCGACCGCTGGGACGCTTTTGGGCGCATGCGCCTTCGCGACGAGCTGGGCTTCGCTGATGCCGATTACGTGATCGGCATGCTCGCAGTGTTGCGTCCCGAAAAGAACCCAATCCAACTGGTCGAGGCGGTCGCGGCGTTGCGCCGAAACGGCATCCCTGCGCGGGCCCTGATGATCGGTGATGGTGAAATGCGCCCCCAGGTCGAGGCGCGTGCACGCCAGCTTGACGTGGAACGCGAGATCACAATCACCGGGTTTCAGTCTGAAATTCGCCCTTATGTTGCGGCATGCGATGTGGTGGCGCTTTGCAGCCACACCGAGACATTTCCGCTGGCGGCGATAGAGGCGATGGCCTTGGGCAGACCGCTCGTCCATGCCGATGTCGGTGGTGCCGGCGAACTAATTCAATCCGGATATAACGGCCTGCTCTTTCCTGCGGGCGACACGGGTGCATTCGTTCGCGAGCTGGAGCGCCTTGCCGACCGCCGGGCCGCTGCTGCAATGGGCCGGGAGGCGCGAATAACCGTCGAAACGCGTTTTTCCGAAAAGATGATGATTGATCATTACGAAAGCGTTTTTGCAACACTGTGCCGCGAACCAGTCGCCCGTGCCCCGCAAAGCGGTTGACGGTCCGTCCGGACCATAGTCAATGCACAGAGGCGACATAGTGAACTTGGAGAATGCCGCTATTAGTGCCGTTTGATGGAAAAGCCATGTACAAAGAATTACAGGAGCGTATCCAGGCCCAGCGCAGGACGTGGCTCGTTACTGGTGCGGCTGGTTTTATCGGCTCGAATCTTGTCGAGGTCCTGCTGAAACTCGATCAGAACGTTGTCGGCCTGGATAATTTTTCCACGGGCAAGCGGGATAACCTGTCACAGGTGAAAGAGGCCGTCACGGAAAGACTTTGGCGCAACTTTCGCCTCATTGAGGGGGATATCCGGTCAATCGATGCTTGCCGCCAGGGATGCCGCTCGGCGAACTTCGTGTTGCACCACGCCGCGCTTGGTAGCGTGCCGCGGTCAGTTGCCGACCCGGTCGGCAGCCACGATAACAATGTGGCGGGATTCGTCAATATATTGGTCGCGGCGCACAATGCCGGCGTCTCCCGACTTGTCTATGCCAGTTCGAGCGCGACCTATGGCGACAGTCCAAAATATGCACAGATCGAAGATGAAATCGGGAAACCGCTATCGCCCTATGCGCTAACGAAATACGTAAATGAACTATACGCGGACATGTTCGCGCGCTGCTATGGCTTCGAATCCATAGGGCTGCGCTACTTCAATGTTTTCGGGCCGCGCCAGGATCCGGAAGGCGCTTACGCCGCGGTGATTCCGAAATGGATCGCCGGCATGATTCGCAACGAATCTGTCTACATTAATGGCGACGGAGAAACCGCCCGCGATTTCTGCTATATCGACAATGTCGTCCAGGCGAATCTTCTCGCGGCAATGGTTGACGATACTTGCGCACTCGGCCAGGTCTATAACGTCGCTCTGGGAGAAAAAACAACTCTCAATGAATTGTTCGCAACGTTACGATCGCTGCTCGCGCCCCGCTTTCCCTATTTGAATCATCTGCAACCGGTCTACCGCGATTTCTACCCCGGAGATATACGCTTGTCGGTAGCCGATATCGGCAAGGCAAGACGCCTGCTTGCATATCAACCTGTTTCCAGCCTGCGGCAGGGGTTGCGGCAGACATTGGATTGGTATGTGGCACATATCGCCCGGTCGGACTCGACGGGCGAAACATTCGCCCAAGACAACTCGCGCATACCCGGAGAGCGGAGCTTGGTCGAACGGCCGCACGTCGTGAAATCACCATTCTCACTAGCTTAGCGTTAACCGCGCTTCCAACGACATCTACGGAGAAGACATATGATCACTATCAAAAAAGGCATATGCGCCTTGCTGCTCGCCGCCCTCGGCTTGGGTTGTGTTTCAATTGAGGCGGCCGCTCAACTGTTATCGCTGTCGACAGGCGGCTCGGCCGTATCCATTACCTCCCCTGCTTCAGGTTCGACAGTCAGTGGTTTGATCACTGTGTCGGCGAGCGTGAACGTGTTCTTTACCGCTGGTGTCCAGTTCAAACTGGATGGCGCCAATCTTGGCGCTGAAGATACGTCGGCACCGTACACGACAAACTGGAATACATCCCAGACCACGAACAGCAATCACACGCTAACTGCGGTTGCACGCGATGTTTTCGGAACCCAATATACGTCCGACCCGGTCACTGTCCTCGTCTCCAACACCGCGCCGCCACCGGCGGCAACGGTACGATACGAAGAGACCGATCCGTCGGTGATCCAAAGTGCTGGCTGGAGCCAATCGAATCCCAACTGGTTCGCATGGAGCAGCGGTACCGCAGTAGAGTCGGTCCTGCCGGGTGCGCAGATCGCCTTTACCTTTAAAGGTACATCGGCAACGTGGATTGGATATCGAAGTGGGCGCAGCGGCATTGCCAGCGTTTCATTGGACGGCAACTTCGTGTCTGAGGTGGATTTGTTCGCCAGGATGGACGAAGTGAACATTCCTGTCTTCAAGGTAAGCGGACTCGCCTACGGCACACATACCCTCACCATTACGGCCACTGGCAGACAAAACCCTGAGGCCGTGTCAAACGTCGTCCTTGTCGACGCATTTGATGTACCCGTGCCGGTGGTTTCACACTTGCAGGACACGGATCCCGATGCAAGCTATAGCTCGGGATGGTCAACGGCAGACGCCAACATCGCATGGAGCGGGGGAAGCGCCACCGTTTCCGATGTGGCGGGCGCCCAGGTAACATTGCCTTTCAACGGGACAGCCATCCAGTGGCGCGGCGCTGCCATGCCTGACACCGGTGTTGCCCATGTGTATATCGACGGCGCGCTTGCCGGGGATGTCGATACCTATTCGTCAAACAACAGGATTCAGGCTGTCCTGTTTGCTGCGAGCGGGCTGACCGATGGCAACCATAATCTGACGATTTCAGTGGCTGGGGTCAAAAACCCAGCCTCTGCCGGGACGCGCATTATCGTTGACTCATTTGATGTCACCTCGCCCGGAAGACGCATCGAGGAGACTGAGGCGTCGGTAAGTTATACGGGCAATTGGGTTTACGGCAATCTGAATCGTGCCTGGAGTCTTGGGACTGCCTCGGAGAGCATGTCGCCGGGTGCTCAGGCAACTGTTACCTTTACCGGCACAACGGTGAGCTGGATAGGGTGCCGGAAACCCACGACGGGCATTGCCCGCGTATATCTGGATGGCGCTTTCGTAGCGGAGATCGACACATACCGCGCCACCGAGGGGCTCCAGGACACGGTATTCAAGGCTGCGGGACTTGCGCCGGGCACGCATATATTGACGGTTGAAGCAACCGGCCTCAAGAACCCGGCCGCCAGCAACGCGTGGGTCGTGGTGGATGCCTTTGATGTGCGTCCATGAATGACGAATGCAACGGCAGCTTGGCGATTGCCTGCAGTATCGCCCGGGCGCAAAAAATGGCGGGCATGCGCCCGGGCCGGCAGCGAGACTAGCCATGCTTGGTTCATTTGTATACCGCCAAAGCCCGGTGTGGGCGCAGGAGACGCTGATCTCGGCAAAGTCATCGTTGCGTAACATGATGCGCGAGGGGGCCTCGTTCGAGACTGTCCTGGCGCAAATCGATGAAAGCCAGTGGTGGCCCGAACAGGCGTTGCGCGATTTCCAGTCGCAACGCCTGCGTACGGTTGTGGAAACCAGCATCAGGCATGTTCCCTACTACAGGCAAAGATACGGTTCGCCGGGTTTGGATTTCACAAAGCTGCAATTCCCTGACGCTCTGGAGCATCTGCCGTTACTGACGAAGAGCGATGTGCGCACCAGCGGGTCGTCACTGATCGCGGAAAATCGGCGGGTGCCATTGTTCTCGGGAAGCACCAGCGGTACGACGGGAACGCCGCTTAAGCTTCGCCAGGATCTGTGCGCCATCAATCGTGAAAACGCCTTCATTCGGCGGCAACTCGCCTGGGCGGGGATGCGCGACGGCGACCGGCGGGCGTGGATACGCGGGGACATGATCGTTCCCGCCAATCAGGGCGGGCCACCTTATTGGCGCCTGAACCGGGCCGAGAACATGTTGATGCTGTCCTCGTATCACCTCTCGGAATCTGCGGCGGCAGGCTATATCGATGCGCTCTTGCGCTTTGACCCCGTGTTGATCCAGGCCTACCCGTCTTCGATCGGGTTTCTGGCCAAGTGGATGCTAAGCAGCGGACGGCGTTACCGCTTTGGTGCCTTGCGGGGCATTGTGACCTCTTCGGAGACCCTCGCGGATACCCCGCGTTGCGATATCGAATATGCCTTCGGCTGCAGGGTCTTCGACTGGTACGGTCAGTTCGAACGCGTCGCCGCCATCGGTACATGCGAGCACGGTCGCTACCATCTGCTGTCCGACTATTCTTACGTCGAGATGCTGCCGGCCGGGGATGGCCTGTTCGAACTGGTCGGAACCGGATTCAATAATCTGGCAATGCCGCTGATTCGCTACCGAAGCGGCGATTTCGTACGCCCGGCTCCCAGCGGAGAATTCTGTGCCTGTGGAAGATCGTTCCCGCTAATCGCGAAGATTTTCGGCCGCGTCGACGATCCGATAAAACTTCCGGACGGACAGTCGATCGGCCGGTTGGATCATATTTTCAAAGGTGTGGAGGGCGTTCTTGAGGCGCAGATCCGACAGGACCGGCGCGATATCGTGACAATCTGCATTGTCCCTTCGCCAGGCTATGGCAATCGTACGCGTTCGGTGTTACTCAGCAATGCCCGGTGCCGCCTGGGAAACAAAGTTACGCTGGAGATCAAGCTGGTCGATGCAATTCCACGAACCGGCAACGGCAAGTTCAAGAGCGTGGTGTGTAATGTATGAAGCATCAATCCGCATGACAGGTTCGCTTACCTGGAGCCAGGTGTCCAAACCCTTCGACTGAGTACGACTGCAATGGAGTGACGCAGAATGTGCGGAATCGCCGGTTATCTGAGATTGCGCCCGGATCGCTCCGAGCCAATGCCCCCCCACGTCGCCAGGGAAATGCTGGACGCAATCCGCCATCGCGGGCCGGATGGGGAAGGGCAGTGGCGCTCCAGCGATCATCTGTGCTGGTTCGGCCATCGGCGCCTTGCCATTATTGACCTTGATACCGGGGACCAGCCTATGTGCAACGAGGATGGCACCGTATGGACGGTCTTTAACGGAGAAATTTACAACTACAAGGAGTTGCGCAGCGAACTTGAGACCCATGGGCATCACTTCAAGACGCGCAGCGACACCGAGGTGTTGGTCCATGGCTATGAGCAGTGGGGCCTGCAAGGGCTGGCCAAGCGATTGAGGGGCATCTTCGCGTTCTCCATATACGACGTCCGCACCCGAACTGTCTCATTGGTTCGCGATCCGGTTGGTGTCAAGCCTTTGTACTGGTGGTGCGATGGAAATGTGCTGTTGTTCGCCAGCGAGATCAAGGCATTGCTACGCCATCCGGCCCTGCGTCACCGCAAGGTTAACCGGGCGGGCGTGGCCCAGATCCTGGTGACTCGCTACGTCTCGCGTCCGGCAACCATGTTCGAGGGTGTGTCGCGCTTGCCGGAGGGATGTTTTATGCAGATCGGTGTGCATGACAGCCTTCCCCCGAAACCGATGCGCTACTGGGATGTTCGTTTCGAGGCCGCGCATATCGGCATCAAGGAGGCGGAGGAACAACTGGACGCCCTCCTCAAGGAAGCCATCGAGCTTCAGCTGATGTCAGAAGTGCCGCTTGGTGTGCAGCTATCCGGCGGAGTGGACAGCAGCATCGTCGTTTCGTTGATGGAAACGTTGCGGCGGCGGCGTGGAGACCCGATGCCGCTGAAGACGTTCTCCGTAGGCTTCGATATCGCCGAATTCAGCGAACTCCGCTACGCGCGCCAGGTGGCGGAGCGCTACGGCACGGAACATCATGAGATGACCGTGGGCTTCAAGGACTTCGCGGACGAGCTGCCCCGCCTTGCCTGGCTCTACGACGAGCCGATGGGAGAGCCCCCTGCCATCCCGACTTACTTCATGTGCCGGGCAGCCAAGCAGCACGTGACCGTGATGTTATGCGGAGAAGGCGCCGACGAGCTGTTTGGCGGTTATTCCAAGTACCTGTTCGACCAGTTTTCTGCGGCGCTGGACTGGATGCCACCACGCGTACGGAGTGCCATGATGCGCGCCATTGCCGGCGGCGTGCCGTTTAACGGCCGGCGCGTGCGCAGCATTGCGGAGATTCTTTCGATAGCGGATCCCCCGCGCCGCTTTGCGTCCTGGTATGGCGGTTTCGACACCGGTCTGCAGCGTTGCGTGTTGTCCGAGTCAATGCGTAACGAGGTCGGCGACGGCGGCCTTGCAAACGTGTTTGGCGCCATCCTCGATGCCTGCGATGCCGGCGACTCTCTTGACCGATTCCTCTATTGCGATATGCACACCAGGCTGGTGGACGACATTCTCGTCAAAGGCGATCGAATGAGCATGGGTGCAGGCGTGGAAGCGCGGGTGCCCTTCCTGGACCACAAATTGGTGGAATTCGCCGCGCGCCTGCCGCGCCAGTTGAAGGTAAGCGGGCTCAGCTCGAAAATTCTGCTCAAGCGATTGGCCGAGCGTTACATCCCCCGGGAAACTATCTACCGCCGTAAGGTGGGATTCACCGTCCCGCTTACGCGCTGGTTCATGGGGCCGTGGCGTGGCCTGCTCGATGACGTGCTGCTCTCGGAGCGTTGCCTGGAGCGCGGCTATTACAACGCCGACATGGTGCGCGATATCGTGCACGACCATGTTCAGGGCCGGATCGACCGCGAACAGGGGATCTGGCTGATGCTCGCCATAGAAATCTGGCACCGGTTGTTTGTCGACGATGACGGCAGCGAAGCGGCGATCGATCGGGTCAAGGAAGGGATCACCCGTTCGCTGCGTTTTGCGATGGCGGCATAGCACTGGACGGTGACAAGCGAGGCCCGGAATTCAATGAACAAACATAAGGTCGTCGTGTTCGGCCCGTCCTTGGGAGCGGTCAGCGGTGTGTCGACTCATGTGCGCATGCTCATTGATTCCGACTTGTCCAGACACTTTGAATTGATGCATTTTCAGGTAGGCAGCGAAGGCCGAAACGAAAATGCGCTGCAAAGGTTGTCCCGGCTGGCGTTTGGCCCGTTTAGTCTTGCGTTCCTGTTAATGCGAAGCCGGGCCGAAATCGTCCACTTGAATACCTCGCTCGATGCAAAAGGCTACTGGCGTGATCTCGTCTTTGCCGCCGTCACCAAGGCCCTGGGCCGGCGCGTGATAAATCAAATCCATGGCGGAGCCATGCCACAAGATTTTTTCGGCGGCAATGCCTTGTTGACCTGGATATTGCGGCGCTTCCTGGTAGCCAGTGATGTCGTCACGGTACTCTCCAGTGCGGAACTGGCGGCCTACAAGGCATTTGATCCACGCATTAAGATTCACCTCATACCGAATGCCATTGACCCGGTGGGGCTGGCCAATGTGGCACGGCCTTACAACACCAGTGGGCCCCTGAATCTGGTCTATGTCGGGCGACTCGTGCGCGGCAAAGGACTTTTCGAGCTCGTCGAGGCGTTGGCGCAAATGAAAAGCGAGGGACGGCGGTTCACCCTTTTGGTCGCCGGTGATGGTCCGGACCGGACGGCGCTGATCGCGGCGACCGAGCGTGCCGGCCTCAAGGACCGGGTACGATTCCTGGGAACGGTGTTCGCCGACAACAAGCGTCGACTTTTGCTCGAATCGGACCTGTTTGTCTTCCCGTCTTACAGTGAAGGACTCCCGTATTCCCTTTTGGAGGCAATGGCAGCCGGCTGCGTCCCGGTCACGACCGCTGTTGCCGCGATCCCCGACGTGATGCGCGACGGACAGCACGGTTTGTTCGTGCCGGTCAGGGACCCGCGGGCGCTGGCGAAAGCCATGGCTAGTTGCGACGATGACCGTGCCAGTCTGGCCCGGATGGCCGAAGCGGCGCGACAGCGGATTCTGGAGCACTACACATTGCCGCGGCTCGCGGATGACTTTCGTGGACTATACGATCGCTGCCTGTGCTGAGGAATATATGGTGTTGCGGAACAGGACAACTATGGCGCAGGTGCAATTGAAGCAAAGCGCAATGGCGGGTATAGAACTAAATGATGAGCTGGCGACGGGTGTGAACAGCGCAGCGATCCAGGAACGCGTCCGCGAGTACTGGAACAGCAAGCCATGCGATTCGGACCTGAGCGACCGGGAACCGTTGTCGAGAGAGTATTTTCTGGAAATCGAGCAACGCCGCTATAGCCTGCAACCGCACATTCCCGCGCTTCTGTCGAAGATAGACTGGAGTGGAAAACGCGTGCTCGAAATCGGTGCCGGTGTCGGCACGGACGCGCGCGCGATCATCGGCAAGGGCGGCATCTATACCGGTATCAACATCGATCGGGCATCCACTGAGGCGACGGCACAGGCGTTGCACGTCTTTGCGCTGCCCGGCAGCGTGCGTCAGTGTGACGCCACGGCCATTCCTTTCCCGAGCGGCACTTTTGATGTTGTTTATGCATTTGGCGTATTGCACCATATCGCCGATGCCAGAAAAGCGGTCGCCGAGGTCCATCGCGTTCTCAAGCCGGGAGGAGAATTTCTGACCATGCTCTATAACCGCGCTTCGATCAACTACATCATTGAAATCATGTTTCTGCGCAAGCTCGGCCTGTATGCGCTGGAAGTGCCGGGCGCAACGGCATTGCTCGGGAGAATGGGCTTTCCGCGAGACAAGATCGAACGCCACAAGGCGTTGCATAGGAGCAAGAGGCGAATAAGCTATTCGGAATGGCTGAGCCGCAATACCAACGGTCCGGATAATCCCTATGCGCAGGTCTTCGGCGCCCGAGAGGCTGCACAATTGCTTGAACCATTTCAGATCGTTAGCAACGACGTTTATTTTTTCGATCACCGACACTGGGGCCTGCTGGGCAAGCTGGTGCCGACGCGGGCGCGTTCCGTGCTGGGCCGGGCCTGGGGATGGCACCGTATCGTGCATGCGAGGAAAGTTGCGGATCCCGACGGTTAAGCATGGCGGGCCGGGGGAGTTTCGATCCAATCCGTATCTTCGCAAAGAATCCCTCGGTCAACTCGGGCGGGCCGCAGTAATCCGGCCGATCTTCCGCGGTCGCGGCGACAGCAGACATGGGGACCGAGGTGCGGTTGTCGCCGCAGCGCCACAGGAAAACCATTGTTTTACCTATAGAAATAACCTGTATCGTGCTGATATCCTTTCAAGTTGCCAATGCGAGCAGGTGAAAGGACAAAGCGTGAAGGTGTTACTCGTCGATGACTCCAGTGTTATACGCCATCGCCTGGCTGAGATGCTCTTCGATATAGAAGGGGTCGATATCGTCGGTCAGGCGGCCGGCGTCGGCGAAGCGCTGTATCTTGTGCAGCACACCAAGCCGGATCTGGCCATCGTCGATCTTGGTTTGCCTCAAGGGTCCGGGCTCGATGTGCTGCAACGAATCAAACGCAACGACCCGCGCACAACGGTGGTCATTCTCACCAATTACACGGAGTCCAACTTTAAATCGGCCTGTATCGCGGCGGGAGCCGATTTTTTCTTCGACAAATCCTATGAGTTCGAGCGCGTGCCGCCACTATTGAGCCTGCTGGCTGCCGTACGGTCGAAAGAAGATATGCCGCGTCCATAAAGTGTTCCACCGCAAATCAACAGCGGCGGGAAAGCTTTCTTGCGAAAACTGCCCGCGTGGACTTTGTCCAGGAAGCTCCGATCAATTCTCCGGGTCGCGCGCGGTCTGGGCGATGTGGCGTGTACCCAGGTGGATGTTGTTTGGGGGAAACCGCGTGATGATACAAACGGACTATCCCAAGCGATGCTGATGTAGTAACGCTGTCAATTCGGGTTCCTAACCTTTGGGTTCCATTCAAGACGCATCGATGACGACCCCACTGTGCCTGATACACCTGTATCCAACTTGCTAAGTACCGCAACTCCGCCCGAATCGGCTATCGGTCAGGCAGGCCGCCGGCAATGGTACCTTAACCGCTTGCGCTGCATGTCGCTGGCGGAGGTGGTGCACCGCTTCGCGCGGATACTGGCAATGTATGGGGAGCGTGCCGGCCTGTGGGGGGGAGAGGCTGTCCCTGCGCCGGACTTTTCGACACAGCCTCGTTCCTGGATATTCCGCACGCCGAAAGTCGATGCGACTGCATACCTCGCCGCGGCAGACCGAATTGCTGAAGGCGAGATGGATATTCTCGCCCTGCGCGGAGTCAAGCTCGGTACGCCCCCCGATTGGAATCGCGATCCCAAAACCGGTGTGGTGGCCCCCCTTGTTTTTGGCAAACTGCTTGACTATCGCGACCCAGCCCTGGTCGGGGATATCAAGTATCTCTGGGAGATCAATCGTCACATGCATCTTGTGACGCTCGCGCAAGCCTATTCGTTAGCGGGTGACACGCGGTATCTCGAGATTATCCGGCGGCACGTGGAGAGCTGGCTTGTCGCGTGCCCTTTTGGACGCGGTCCCAATTGGTCCAGCGCGCTTGAGGCGGCGCTCAGGCTGATCAATTGGGCCATGACCTGGCATCTGGTCGGCGGCGTGTCTTCCCCGTTGTTTCAGGGACCATCGGGCGCCCGGTTCCGGGAACGGTGGCTGGAGTCAGTTCATCAGCACGCCCGGTTCATCCGCGGCTATTTCTCACTGCACTCCTCGGCCAACAACCATCTCATCGGCGAGGCGACCGGTCTCTTTATCGCGGCGCTGACTTGGCCGCACTGGCCACAGTCGCGTCGCTGGGGCACCGTTGCCCGCGGAATTCTCGAACGCGAAGCCTTGATGCAAAACGCGCCGGACGGCGTCAACCGCGAGCAAGCTTCCTGGTATCAGCATTTCGTGCTCGACCTATTGCTGCTTGGCATGTTGGCGGGCCGGGTGAATGGGCAGCGATTCTCGCCTGCGTTTGAGGCGCGTGTCGAATCCATGTGCGAATACCTGGCCTCCATCATGGACGCAGGCGGGCATGTGCCGATGTTCGGTGACGCGGATGACGGCATGGCCGCGCGGCTGGCACAGGATGCAAAATTCTGTCCATATCGATCGCTGCTTGCGACGGCAGCGATCTTGTTCCGTAACGGCGCGCTCAAACGCAAAGCAGGCTTTCTCGACGACAAGACCCGCTGGCTGCTGGGGCATGAAGCCGATTTTCCGTTCCAGGCCAGAGAGGGCGCTCCGACACCGCTTCCGGTGCGCCAGTCCTTTCCGCACGGCGGGTATTTCGTCCTCGGCTGCGACTTCGAAAGCGAAAATGAAATTCGCCTGATCGCCGATGCAGGACCGCTGGGCTACCGGAGCATTGCCGCACACGGTCATGCCGACGCGCTTGCCTTTACCTTATCCGTAGGCGGCCGTGAATTTCTGATCGATCCGGGCACCTATGCGTACCATACCCAGCCACGTTGGCGGCACTATTTTCGAAGCACGATGGCGCACAACACTTTGCGCGTGGACGGGCAAGACCAGTCGCAGTCGGGCGGCAATTTCATGTGGTTGAAGCGGGCGAATTCCGAATGCGGTTTTTGGCGTACGTCGGGCGCACTGGATGTATTCGAAGGACATCATGATGGCTACCTGAGCCTGCCTGATCCGGTCGCCGTGCGGCGGCGCATCATCCTCGACAAATCGGAGCGACGCGTACAGATCGTGGACATGGTCGAAATGGCCGAATGTCACGAAATCGATTTGTTTTTTCATTTTAGCGAGCACTGTAACGTCAAGCCTTCCGCAGATGGCTACCTGGTCAGCCACGGCAACAGGTTTATGCGATTGCGGCTGCCTCAAGTGGGCGGGGCCGCTGCAGAAATCGTTTGCGGCGGGATGTCCCCGATCATCGGCTGGATATCGAGACGATTTGACGAAAAGCAGCCGTCGCCGACCATATGGTGGCGTGCCAAAGTGAGCGGAAACGCCATTTTGCGAAGCGAAATTGTCTGCTGATCCAACCGGACTACTCCCATCAATCAGCGGCCTCAGGTGCTTTAACAACCATTTTTTACGATGAGATAAATTCAAGCGGGGCTGCGGTGGCGTTGTGGCGTCAGAAAAAATGCCGCTTTCTCCATATGGCCCCGCTTATCCGTTCAACAGCGATATGTCGTGAGGACAGCCATGAAGATCAGCGTCTTGGGACTCGGATATGTGGGTACGGTTTCAGCAGGATGTCTGGCGCAACAAGGCCATGAGGTGATCGGCGTCGATCCGGATTCCAGGAAAGTCGAGCTCATTAACGCCGGCAAGTCGCCGATCATCGAACAAGACATCGACGGCATCATTCAAAAGCAAGTCGAGGCCAAACGCCTGACGGCCACCACCGACACGACGGCAGCTGTCGCGAGCAGCGACATTTCCCTCGTTTGCGTTGGCACGCCCAGTCGCGCCAACGGCGACATCGATTTGCAGTATATATCCCGGGTATGCGAGCAGATCGGCATTGCCTTGCGTCATCATCTTGGTGCACCGGTTGTCGTGATCCGCAGCACAATGCTGCCCGGCACAATGCGCAGCGTCGTGATTCCCATGCTCGAAAAAGCCTCCGGACGACGAGCCGGTACCGAGTTTGGTGTGTGTATCAACCCCGAGTTCCTGCGCGAAGGTACTGCGGTGCGCGACTTCTTCAACCCGCCGAAAACGGTGATCGGCGAATTGAACCAGGCCAGCGGGGACCGGCTGGTAAATCTCTATACGAGCATTGCGGCACCGCTGATCCGCACCGACATTGAAATTGCCGAGATGGTGAAGTACGCCGATAACACCTGGCACGCGCTCAAGGTGGGGTTCGCCAATGAAATCGGCAACATCTGCAAAGGACTTGAGGTGGACAGCCATCAGGTGATGAAAATCTTCTGTCAGGACACCAAGCTCAATCTGTCGTCCTATTACCTGAAGCCCGGTTTCGCGTTCGGGGGCTCATGCCTGCCCAAGGACCTCCGCGCCCTCCTGTACAAAGCCAAGACGCTCGACGTTCCGCTTCCAATTTTGTCGGCGATCATCCCTAGCAACGAGCTGCAGATCGAGCGCGGAGTCAAGGCGGTGATCGACAAGGGAAACAAACGGGTCGGCGTCCTGGGGTTCAGTTTCAAGGCGGGGACGGACGATCTGCGCGAAAGCCCCGTGGTCGAGCTGACCGAGCGCCTGATCGGCAAGGGCTATGACCTGCGCATCTACGACGAAAACGTCCGGATGGCGAGTATTCATGGGGCAAACCGCGATTACATTCTCCGCCATATCCCGCATATCTCGCGGCTGATGGTCGGGACCATCGATGAAGTGCTTGATCATGCGGGCACGATTGTCGTCGGAAATGCCGCGCCGGAGTTTCGCGATATACCGCGGCGCCTCAGCGACAGGCAGACCGTCATCGATTTTGTGCGCATCACCGAGTCGCGCAGCGTGTCCGGCATCTATGAAGGGATCTGCTGGTGATGCAACGCTTGATGACACATCAGGAACACAGCCGACAGCGGCGTGTCCTGATCCTTGTCGAAAATCTTCCCAGCCCTTTTGACCGTCGTGTCTGGCAGGAGGCGTGCGCACTGCGGGATGCCGGCTATATCGTCTCCATCATTTGCCCGACCGGCCCTGGCTGCGAGAAGAAATTCGAAGCGCTCGACGGGATTCACATCCATCGTTACGATCTGCTGGTCGAGGCGTCGGGCGCCGCCGGCTATGCCGTAGAGTACACGCTGGCCCTCTGGCATACGGCTGTACTCATTTGGCGTGTGCTGTGGACGCGTGGCTTCGACGTCATCCACGCATGCAATCCGCCGGATCTGTTCTTCCTGTTCGGCGGGTTCTTCAAGTTGTTCGGGAAAAAATTCGTGTTCGACCATCACGATCTCTGCCCGGAGCTCTACGAAGCGAAGTTCGGCCGGCGCGACGTTTTTTATTATTTGCTGCGGCAGCTGGAGTACTGGACGTTTCGCGTGGCCGACCTGTCGATCGCCACCAATGAGTCATACCGGTCCGTCGCCGTGGAACGCGGCCGCATGTCGCCCGCGCAGGTGTCCATCGTCCGCAGCGGGCCGAGCCTCGAGCGCATGAAAATAGTGCCGGCCGACGAGCGCCTCAAGCATGGGCGACGCTATTTGGTGGGATACGTCGGCGTGATGGGCAAGCAGGAAGGCATTGATCTGCTCCTCGAGGCGGTGTGGCACCTGGTTTTCGGGATGCGGCGCACCGATATCCAGTTTGGCCTTGCAGGAAGCGGAACCTCGCTTGAGGAGATGAAGGCGTTCGCCAAAAAGCTTGGTGTAAGCGACTATGTGACCTTCACGGGCCGCATCCCCGACCGGGACCTGCTGGTGTTGCTCAATACGGCGGATGTCTGCGTCAACCCCGATGTCGCCAATGAGATGAACGACAAGTCCACGATGAACAAGATCATGGAATACATGGCGCTGGGCAAGCCGATCGTTCAGTTCGATCTGACCGAAGGGCGACGTTCTGCGCAGCAGGCTTCGCTGTATGCGAGAAAGAACGACCCATCCGATTTCGCCGCCAGGATCGTCGAGTTGATGGACGATGCACCCCGGCGGTCGGAAATGGGCGCGTTTGGCCGGCGTCGCGTCGAGAACGAATTAGGCTGGCACCATGAAGCGCCCAAACTGCTGGCCGCCTACGATGCGCTCTGGGCTGATCAGGATGTCTCGGCCGCCGCGCGCAGCGCAGGAATGCGATAGCGGCACCAGTTGATCTGAGCCGACAAGCCCGGGCTTCCGCGCAACAAGGGGTGTTTCGCGACATGCAGCTTTTACCATTGACCACGCCAGCGCTTTTCGAGTTAGCCGCAAACTGGCTCGCCCAGAAGGAGAATTATCAGTGGCTGGACTTCGGCCAGGGCAGGCAGCTGGTCACGCCGCAGCTTCTCAAGATCATGGTGCAACGCGACACGCACTATCTGCGCCTGTATACCTCGGACGCGCATGATGTTCCGATCGGCATCGTCGGCTTGAACAGTGTGGACCGCGTATTCAAAACGGCGACATTCTGGGGGGCGGCCGGAGACAAATCATTTCGCAGCCGAGGCTATGGAACGCCTGCCGCATCGAAATTTCTTACGCTGGCTTTCCAGGAACTCGGCCTGCGTGTGGTCAACACCTGGATCGTCGATGGAAACCCCTCGGTCAGGATCATTGAGCGCCTGGGTTTCCGCTTTGTTGGCAGGCAGCGGCAGTGCCACTATATCGACGATCGTCCTTTTGACCGCCTGCTGTTCGACTTGCTGGCCAGTGAGCACAAGGCATTCAGCGAAGCGAGGCCATCCCGGATCGCCAGGAGGTCCCAGGACGTATTGCAATGCCAGTGACCGGTATCCAGGCCGGTCGCAGCACAGGCGCATTGAGTAATGACGGGGACATTAGGCGCGGGGATGATATGGATGCGAAAATCCGGCAAAAGACCTTACGCATGCTTTCCAACGGCGTATATGTGCTGACCGCGCGTAGTGCGGATCGATACGGCGCGGCAACCGTCAGCTGGGTATCGCAGGCCTCGTTCAAGCCGCCGCTCATCATGGCGGCTGTGCGCCGGGACAGCAATGTGTTCCAGTGTCTGGCGGAAAGCCATTTCGCGGTTCTGCACATTGTCGGCGACCGGCAGCAGGAAGTCGCGCGGCAGTTCTTTTACCCGACCCGGGCGTGCCCGGGAACCATAAACGGCGAGCCGTTCGCCGCCGGAAGAACGGCGGCGCCCGTATTGGCCAATTTACCGGCGCATATCGAATGCGGGGTGAACAAAATCGTCGATTCGGACGGCGACCATGCCATCGTGATTCTGCAGGTTCTGGAAGCGGAATGCCGGGAACAGGTGCGTCCTTTGACAATTGCGGAAACGCCATGGGTGTACGGGGGGTGAGGTCGCGATTGTTCCCGCAATATGCGCACGGCCGCATGATCCGCGCGGGAAATCATCGATGCCCGCGCCGACAGCCGGCTCGACGTGGCCCCGGTTTCTGGCTGGCCGGTCTTTTTGCCGCAGCAGCCGTCTGGTGCCAGGCTTCCATCGCTGGCGACAGGACGGAATTCCCCAAGCTCATGGGGATAAACATTGGCGCCAAGAATTACGACGATGCCCGATATCAACAAGAACTGGCGCGGCTCGATGTCGTAATCCTGGGTTTCTACAAGGGATGGAATCCGAATGGCGATGCGAAAGGCTCGACCGCGGCCATTCAGGCAGCGGTACGCGCGATCAAGGCGCATCACCCGGGAATCCTGGTCGGCCAGTACACGGTGCTCAATGAAGCCAACGACGATCCCGGCGACATCGCGACGCTGGATTTGCGTGACAAGCTTCACAAGCACAACTGGTGGTTGCGCACCGCCTCGAACCGGCGAGCGCAGTGGACCGCGCAATACGCAAACTGGGAGGTCAATATCACGGCTTGGGCCAGGCCGGATGCCGACGGCCTGCGCTGGCCCGAGTGGCTGGCGGAGCGCAACTACAACACCTTTTTCCGGGCTGTTCCGGAATTCGATATTGTCTACGTGGACAACGTCATGGCGCGGTCGAGGGTTACGGCGGATTGGAATCTTGACGGGGTTGACGACGACCCCAGCTCCGCCGAGATTAGCTCCGCGCACCGGGCCGGGTATCTCGCGTACTGGCGCCGTTTGCGTGCCTTGCTGCCGGCGGCAACGCTGATTGGCAATGCCGACAACGACCTCGGAAATCCGCAGTGGCGGAATCAGCTCGATGGCGCAGTCCTGGAAGCGCTGATGGGGGAAAACTGGTCGATAGAATCCCGCGAAGGCTGGGCCGCGATGATGGCGCGCTACCGTGCGGCTTTGCGAAATACACAGGCGCCCAGCTTGGTCGCCTTCAATGTGGTGGGTGCCGTCGACGATTTTCGATTGTTCCGCTACGCCTATGCCTCCTGCTTGCTCGATGACGGCTACTTCTCGTTCACCGACAGGCTGCGCGGCTACAGCAGCGTCGCCTGGTTCGACGAATACGATTACCCGCTTGGGCGCCCGCTCGGGTCGCCGCCGTCGGCTGCCTGGGACCAGGGAGTCTGGCGCCGCGACTTCGAGCACGGCATTGTGCTCGTCAACCCAGGTCCGCAGGCCAGGACCGTCATGGTGGAACCGGGTTTACGGCGCCTTTCCGGCAAGCAGGATCCGGCGGTCAATAGCGGCGTGGCGGCGCGCACATTGACGTTGCCAGCGAAGGATGGAATTGTGCTGCGCCGCTGAGATGCGCAGGGTGGCCTGTACGCGCCGGTGAAAGCGATTTCGCGGAATCGGTAGTACGTCGTCGCTGTTGTCATGATTGTTATAGCGAATGCAGAAATAAAATAGCGTAGAACGCCATTTGGTGCGGTGTTTGAGGCATTTTTGCTTCAAACACCGCGCCAGTGCTTGAGTTTTGATTTTTGGCACTTCTCGAAACTTCAAATAATCGTCATTCCAGCGCAGGCTGGAATCCAGTCCTTCGTATATTCAAACACTTGGACGGACTGGGTCCCAGCCTGCGCTGGGACGACGAAGTTTTTAGAAGTTCCCTTTTAAATAATTCGGTACTGCCGTCCCGAACGGCGCGGGGACAGTCGCGCGCGACCGCTGGCGCAGGCATCTCCATCCGCGCGACGATCCCATCCAATATGGTCATCAGGTCAAGGCGTCACCGCTGCCGCACCGCTGGCGTCGATCGTGATGTTTTTACCCCCAACCGGCACGGTCCATACCCCATTCGTTTTGCTGGCGCTGGCAGCAGTCGGTGCGCATCCCACCCTCAGGAGCGCAATGAATTCCACAGAAGTCGAAGGCTGGGCGCTGATGAACCTGCCGTGCCATTGGCTGCTGCCGACTGCCGGCGCTGCACCCGACGGCCAGGCAATGGTCTGCGCGAAGGCGCCGCCCGGCCCTGCCAAGGCGTCGATGCAAAGCGTCTGCGCGCCCCGGGTAATCCTGACCTGGCTATTTTCCGAAATGACTGCAATCTGGTCCAGGGCGTGAATGTTCCATTCCCACTTACGCGGGCTGTCGGAGGCGAGATTCTCGTAGAGCACGATGGTGCCCGGCCGAAGATACACGAGGGTGCGGACCGCCCTGGTCAGCGCGCCATGGTAGGTGTCGGTGGCATCCGCGCTGACGATGTCGTAGTCGGCGGTGCTCAACTGCTGGCGTATCGACCCGTAACGCATATTCCCCGGCTGGTAGGGGTCGGGTTGATGCTCGAAGGCAATTTCTCCCACGCCGCCGTCGAAGGTGACCGCATTCTTGGACAGCGTGCGTTTGACCCAGTATTGCCAGTGACCGCTGTTGTAGGCATCGTAATATCCCGATTCAATCGCCAGCCGTTCGCCGCCGGCGTTGATGACAAATGCGTTCTGATCCGCGGACTGGTGGTTGTAAGCGCCGAACGGCTGCGGGCTCGACTTGAAATAAACCGAGGTGCGGCTGGGGTCGGCCAGATCACTGTGCATGGCGATCCATCCGGTGGAGCGCAGGTAGAGCGTGTTGGCTGTGCCGGGCGGCATGGAGGAGGTCAAGGTGCACGTCGTCGGTGGCGACATCAGGTACTCGATGCGGGTGTAATCCTCACCCACCAGGCTGGATGCATACCAGCAACCCAGGGGCGAGGGCGCGAAATTCGCCAGCGCCTTGGCGAGCCGCGCGCGCAGCTCGAACAGCTGGGCCTCGGCGAAACCATCGCCGAACAGGCCGACTGGCGTGCCGGCGTCACTGCTTCTCGTATTGTGGACAGCCAGGTCGGCCGCGAACGTCGGCGGCGAAAAGTAGGCCAGGAAACGGGAGTAGTTGCGCACCCATGCCTTGCGCCCGAGATCGATGCAGGTCTGCTGGGTATCGCAAGTCGCCCAGCGCAGCGCATACCAGGCGCTCAACGATGTACTTACATCCCACATGCTGTAGGCAGTGCCGTCGGCGTAGCCGCCGTCCTCGCCGCTCCAGGGATTGACGACGTTGAGGGCAAAGGGCAGCAGTTCCCGTGTCCAACCGTCGGCGGCCGGCAGGTCGCCGACGAGCAATGCGCTCATCACGGCGAGCGTGGTGACCAAGGCATTGCGATGGGCATCGCGCGGCGATTGCCATAGGGGAGGCGGCACCCATGAACCGAGATTGGTGGGCGGCCAGCCGGCGGCACCGACGACATAATTGCGCAGGTCGCCGACGCGCGCGGCCAGATTGGGAAGAACGAGGTCCCGTTCAGCTTGCGTCAGCACGGGGCCCAGCCAATCGTAGCCGAGTACAACGACCCAGGCGATATAGACTGACTCCAGGTCATCATTGGCAGAGGCCCCTCGGGGATTCCAGGAGGCAAGATTCAGCACACGTCGCCGCGCGTCTTCTCTGGCGCTGAGGTTGCTGCTGTCGTAGACGTAGGCCATCAGCGACCATAGCGCCCGCATGCCGTAGCCGTTGTACCGGTAGCCATCGCCCTGCGCGCCATCCGGCGGCAAGGTCTCGCCCAAATTCTGATTGACCTGCCAAAGCAATGCGCTCAAGGCCGTGTTGCGCTGGCTTGCCATTGCGGCCAGCGAAGTCGCGTCGGGCAGCGCACGCGGGCGCGGTTTGGCCAGCAGCTTTGCGATGACGTCGTCCATGCCGGGCACCACAAAGGCAAGCGCATCCGCGGCGATGTTGAATTGGCGTGGCAGGCTGAGTTGGCCGGCACCGGCAATGGTCCAGGCATAGCTTCCCGCCGGCAGGGAGCCGTTCCAATTCAGCCAGTTTTGCGCGGCGCTTCTTGTTTCGCTATGGCCATCTGGAAAAGTCAGCGTCACCGTATACGGTCCGCTGCCGATCGCAGGCCAGCTGAAATCGGGCGGATTCTGTTTGACAGTCGAACATTCGATGGGACGAATCATTGCCGCGCCGGGTGCGGACATAACGAAAGGATCCTGTGCGACGGGTAGGCAATTTTGCGCATGCGATCCTCGCGGAAAAGCTGCGGCTATCGCTATCGCAATGACAACCATATACGCCAACAACTTGGGCCATATGAAGGTTGTTGACGATCTGCTCCGGCGGTGTGTCAGCTGTTGCGAATCACCGAAATGGGGTGGATGGTGGTGACGCCAGAAATTTGTCATGAATCCTCGCGCCGCTGATGTGCGGCCTGTTGCCATGGTAGAGATGCATGACAAGCATCATATTGACGTCTCAATGCGCCGGTCGGACCATGTTGGCGCGGCGGCAAGCGACAGGCCAGGCTGCGCTCCAACCATTGAGCCATTGAGCCTGCAGTCAACTGGCATTTGCCGAGAGGTGACGCCATAGACCGAACAGGCCAGGCCCCTGCACCACGTCTCGCCTTGTGACGCGCATATGATCGGTATGCGCGGAGAGCCCTATGAATAAGACCCCAGTTTTTACATCGCCGTTTACGAACGATGCGACTCGTGCCGCCTATCTGGAAAAAAATCGCATCGCCGTCGGTCCGCCCAGCGATCCGGAAGAATTCCGTCGCGAATACGAGCGCTTCAAGGGACTGCTGCCGAAGCGTAACCCGCTTCGCGTTCTCGACATCGGCTGCGGGACCGGCGCGTGGAGCGTGCATTGGGCCACGCGTGGCTGCAAGGTTACCGGAGCCGATTTCGACGCCGAGTTCGTTGCGCGGGCGCGGCTTCGGGAGAATCTTTCGGACCCCAATGTTTTTCGCGGGATTGTGGCCGACGCGACAAGTCTTCCAGCCGAAATTGGCGAATTTGATGTGGTCTCGCTCAACTCCCTGCTTGAACATGTGCCCGATTGGCGTGCCGTCGTCAGGGAAGCGGTGCGCGCACTGGCGCCGGGAGGGGTGCTCCTTCTGCACACCACCAATCGCTATCACCCATTCCAGGGCGAGGTGAATCATTTCCCGTTTTATCCCTGGCTGCCAACGCGGTTACGTGAGCGCGTTCTGGATTGGATCATGAAGCATCGCCGCGACCTGGTTAACTACACGGACTATCCCGCCGTGCACTGGTTCTCGTCGCCGCAGCTCTCGAAAGTGCTGCAGGACGCGGGCCTCGAGGTATACGACCGGCTGGACTTGATGAAACCGGGGCAACTGACCGGACTGCGCTCGATCGCGCGATGGATGCTTCCGAACAATGGTCGTTCGGCGCGCTTCAAATTTCTCTTTTACCTCGTCTCGCCGACAGTCTCGCTGTATGCGCGGCGTCCGCGTAGTGCAAGATAGAGCTTGCCAGGTCCGTATGCAGCATGTTGTAAGTAGATAAATCGGGTTATATCCTAGCGACGGTTGTCGGCACCTACCTATACGGCATTCGTGTGCCGGAACAGGTTAGGGGTTCGAGGTAATGCGATGCCGCAGGAGAAGAGTCCGGCGAAAAAGATGCTCGCGGTTGCGCCATGCGTCGCGCAGCGGAAGATAGATGCGGCCTTTCAAGGTAAGCGCCAAGGTGCAGTCATACGAGCGCTCCCGCCGCCCCCCAAAGTCTTCCTTGAACCGGTTGATGCCGGCGCGTTCCGCCGTGGAGTCGTCCTCGAACAGCCCGCCCCAGTCGTAGCGCACCATTCCCATCTGCTTGAACCACAGCATGTCCTGCCAATGCAGCCATCGGTTGGCCCGTCCGACCAGCGCACGGTATTCGTTTTCCCGGGTCCTGAAGCAGGAACAGGTGTACTGGAGCACCACGGTTTTACCGGATGAGACATAGGCGTGCCAGACCAGCACCTCACCGTCGCGGACTGCCGCGGTAAGCAGTAGCCTGCGCGCCCGGCTGGCGGCGATCAGCCATCGATGATCGGGCGGGGCAATCGACTTTTGTCTGGCGAACGCCGTGAAAGCTGCGCAGAATTCGTCCAGCTTGCGTTCGGGATCAGTAATGAATTCTGCGTGCAGGCCATCCCGGGCTTCGGCGCGCTTGATCTTGTAGCGGCAATCCTTGCCGAATCGCGCCATGATGGCGTCCTGCTCGGGCGCAAGATCGGTAACGATCGAGAGAAACGGGGTGTTTCGCGCTGCCGCGATGGGCGCCCCTCGAAATCGGTAGACAAGAATGTCCGCGCCGGCATCGTCCGGCGGCTCTTCGTCGTACCAGACTTCCGCGTAGATTGCCGCGCGACCAGGAATGCGAATCATGCCGCTAACCGCGACGCCAGGTCAGTGGAACTGCCGAACCGGGCGCGAAATTCCTTCAGCGTACTGCCGTAACACCAGGTGGAAAGTGTCTCAAAGAGAATTTCGAGCTCATCATACAAGCGGTCTATATCCGATGCATTGCGGTAGTGCGGGCTGCCGCCGGGCATGAGTTGCGACGAATGGAGCGCGAATTGAAGGTGAATCGCACCGTTCGTCCGGGCGCGATGCGCCACATTCAACATCATTGCAAGCGTGGTTTCCGAAGGGCAAAGCCAACTGAGCGCAGGCGATACCAGCCGATTCGCTGCCTGGCGCAGCACCGGAATGCGATAAGCCCAGGGCGCCAGCCTGGAGAGACTGCTTGCACGCGTTGTCACCGGCACCTCCAGCAATGCACCGGCCGTCGGGCGTGAAACGTCGGCTGGATCAAGGAAGTACGGTTGATCGGGAAAGGTGGTGTAGTTGACTCCGCCGCCCCCATTCGGCGCGCCCAGATGCCTGCTCCAGTCCACCCCGGGGGTTACCGAACAATCCACTTGGTAACCTTCGTCGATCAGCATGGCCGCATAGCGCCCGTCCAGGGCCCAACGTCCTGCCCGATGGCTGGTCACCCCCTGGTTGAAGCGATCCTCGAGCAGGCCCGTCATGGCCTTGATCTTTTCGCGCATCATGCGTTCAGAAAATTCGATGAGATAAGGCTGGTGATGGAAATCGTCCTCGGTGAGCGGTTCGAGCGGGGGCGAGTTCCACGCATGCAGATGCATGCCGATCTCGCCAACTAAACGCCGCAGCACATCGCGCCCGAAATCGACAAACTCGTCCGACATCGCCATCTCGAAGTTGACCAGGTAGACCGGCTTGAAATCGAATCGCTCGCATAAACGCTGGAAACGGGGCAGGTAGGCGGCGTTACGCGTGGTGATCTCGCGCGGCTTCGCCCAGAGATCATCGCCCTCTGTGTCGATAGTGATAATGAAGGCGGTCTCAGACACGACCGGCCCACCGTGGCGCCAGTACCGAATCTACGGCAGCCTGAGCGGGCGCCGCCGCGCTAAATGAATTCATGTACGGTTCAAGAATCTCGTCCTCGTCGTAGCGGTGCGCCATAAACCTGAGGCAGCGGTCGCTTGCGGCCCGCCACGCCGAGGCATCTTCAAGCAGATGCAAAACGGCGCCGGACAGCATCGCCGCGGATCGTATGGCCGCGCCAAGCCCCTCTCGTTCAATGACCCCGTCCGGGTCGATAAACGTGACCACGGGCACCCCGCTGATCCAGCTTTGCAGGTATGAATTGGGGAATCCCTCGATATCCGACGTGTTGACGAAAATCTTCGCCCGGGCATAAAGGTCCTTGGCATCCCAGTACGACAGGCGGCCATGGAACGTCACATTGGGCAGGGTTGTCGCTGCCGGGGCTATTTCCTGGAACAGCGCTTCTTCGCCGGGCAACGCGCCTCCCACCATATGGATTTTCAGGCCCGGCAATCTTTTCGCCAGATCAAGTATGCGGTCCGGTCTCTTGAGGCGCCGGATATTGCTGACCCACAACACATCGATATCCCGGCGTTCGGCCGGCGTTGGGCGGTCCACGAGCATGCCTGCCAGATGGCTGGTCAGGGCATAGTTCCGCCACAGGGTCCGCGCTTGCGTCATGCTCTGAACGAGGACGGCGTTGGCGCGTCGCAGGCCATACGCATACAACCAGCGGTCGCGAGCGAAACGCACGAGCAGGCGCGAGGGATCGCAGTCCGTATCGCTTGCGGCGCGGAAGACAAACCGTTTGCCGAAACGCCGGCAGAACAGGGCCAGAAGCCCTACCTGCATGCCGGCGCAACTGGTGTAGTACACATCGGCGTCGGCCCTCGCCAATGCCGACCACATGCCGGTCCAACGCGGATGAATGAAGCGCAGGACAGGGAGGCCCGCATCGGGACGAAATGCCTTGAAGACCCGGATCGCCTGCCAATTTTCACCATCGCTTTGCCCATAGTCTCCAACCACCATGCTCACCTCGTAGCCGCGGCGGGACAGCGCCAACGCCAGCAACGTTTGCTGTACGGACTCTCCGCCGATGGTGTGATGCCGATATTCCGGCGCCAGGACGGGCAGGTTTTCCAGCCCGACAAAACAAATCTTCATCGTATTATCCAGACTAGGCAGAATAAAAAGGTGGGCATGGGTCAGCCAAGAAGTCCATGCTGAAAGCCTGAATGCATTTTGTTGATCCGTAGTGGGTTGTGCCTGCGTTCGGCTGGTCTGTTTGGGCTATATAGGCAATATTCGACTTGCCAAAGCGGGCTCAAGGCCCCGTGAGACGTGAAATTTTGCGTCGAAGGCTGTAATAGCGATTTGTCCAGGGGCCGATTCGATAGCCGCCAGCTTTTGCCTTCATCTCCGACAATTCATCGAGGTATCGTAATCGGTGGAACTCGATACTCGCCGAATCACTGTCGAACAGCGCGCATTCAGCTAATTTGTATCCGCGCTTGCGCGCGGCATCCACCGACCCGGGATTGATGAAATAAACTCGGTCCTTGCGCAAGGACATTTGCTCTGCATGAGAAAGTTGACGTACTTCCTCTCCGTCAATCTCAAATATTTTTTGCTCATGCGCATGGCCATACATGCAGATGCGCACAGCCGGAAAGTCGGCTTGCAAGTAAGCATTGTTCTGACGGATTTGCGATGGGGCATTCATGTATTGCTGAACGTCGCGGACGCCACCGTGCACTAGCAAAAGACTGTTTTCAGCCAATAAATGTTCGGGTAACGAGGCAAGATAGCGGGCGGTTTCCGGCGTAATTTCCTTGCGCGTTCGTTTGAGGGAGTGAATGACGGCATTGGAACAAAAATTAAAACCGAGCCGGTCGATCGCAATCAGGTCGTGGTTCCCGGCGATGGCAAGAGCACTCCTGGTGCGCAACTGCATGGCGCAGCCATCAGAATCGGCGTTGTAGCCGACAATATCTCCAACGCAAAGGATCTTGTTGATATTGCGCCTGTCGAAATAGGCGAGCACCGCATCCAGCGCTTCCTGGTTGCCATGAATGTCGCCTAGGATGCCGTAGAGAGCCATCGCTTCACCGTGTTTTCTGCCTGGTGCAGTCCGCGACGCGCTCGAGACTGGGCACGATTGAACCCCGCCAAAAGCCAGGGCAACGGATCTGCCCACGAGAACAAGTGATAGACCTTGTGCGTGCGGATTAGTGATGCGATCCAGGAGACCATGCCTATCTCGCCGTGAGCCCTGAGGTCCAGATAGGCCCGGAAATCAAGCCGCATGCACAGCCACCGGAACCGCGTGCCGTAGCTTGTGCTTGTCGGGGGGATGCCATGCACCAGATAGTCGTAGGCGATCTGCGGCAGATTGATACCGTTGCGTGCTGCCATGTGGTGCCACAGGTTGAAGCGGGCGTTGATTTCGAGTATGCGAAAGCGTCCGTCGTGCGCATCCTTTTTGAAATCGATCTTGAAAACTCCCTTGAGTTGCAAGCGCGCAACGATGTCGCGGCCGAGCGCCTCAAGCTCGGTTTCATGCGCAAGTTCGAGGAAGCTGCTCATGCCGGTAAAGCGAGGAAATGTGCGCAGCTTGTGACCAATGAACCAGGCGAGAAGGTTACTGTTCTCGTCAGAGAATCCATGGAACGACCAAAGTTGCGCGTCGCCCCCCGGTATGAATTCCTGAAAGGCCAGATGCTTTCTGAATTGGTTCGCCAAAGGGTCGTCGATCACCGCCTGGCCGTTCTCGAATATGCGCGCTTTGCCCTGTGGACCGAACAAGCGCGCATGCATGGTTGAATCGTCCCAGCCGACCTTTACGCAGGGCTTCACCAGCACGGGACCGCATGCGCGCCTCAAGTCATTCGGACTGGCGTCACCCCATGTCAGCGCCTTCGGTGCCAACAGGCCATGGTCCCTGGCCAACAGTTCGAACCGGGGCTTCTCTAACAACGCGTACGCGAGTTCCGGCTCGTTGAGCAAAAACAGAAAATAACGCGACAGCTGATCGCGGAATTCGTAGATCAGACTCAGGTAGTCGTCGTTGCCGTAGAACAGCACAACCCGGCGGCCTAAAACGTCGAACAGTTGGCGGCCCGCGTCCAACAGTGCTTCCGCCATTGCAGCGCGATTATCCATTGGCGGCAACCGGTAGCAGCCGAGGCAATAGCGTGACATCATGGTCGGCTCATGCGGATTGGGCGATGCGACGATTGCGGGAATCGCGGCAAAACCAAGCGGCCGGAGAAGATCGAGACCGCCAAGCAGAAGTACGGGCGGGCGGTCCGCATGCAACTGGGTCCAATCCAGATCGAGGAACAAGGGTCGTCTGCCTCCTGACAGGATGTCTGCGGGTTACCGCTAGTTGCGCCGGACGAAGACACGCCGGCAAGATGCCGCCATGGCATCGATGCGGAATGCTTCAATTTGCGGGAGCTGCGTGCCGTGCGGCCTTTGCTCCTCGCCCAGGAATCGCAGCCACCATTCACCGTCGAGACGGCTGAGAAATGCGCTGCCTTGCTGAAACGCGGCGATGATGTCCGGATTGCGGGAGTGCACCAGCGTCCACGTGCCTTCGCGCCGGAACCAGCAATGCCGATGCGAAAATTCCTGTATGTGGCGGGGATCCAGGCGCCCTCGAACGGCAACCGCGCCAAGCCGCCAGGCGTCCTTCAGAAGTTGCACCAGCACATCGTCGAAGGCGCCGGGCCGCGCCGCGATCTGGACAACTTCACTCACGCCGCCAGTATGCAAGTAATAAAGATACCAGCCGATCGGCCGCTGTCGCGCGTCAAGCACGCTGCGCGCCCGCAGTGTGCCGTGCCGGGTTTTCCGCGCCGCCTGGTCAAGTAACCAGGACAATGCGGGCAAGTCGTACGCAGGCTGCAGCGTCGCACCGCCCATGACTTCAGGCAAAAGTGCCAGGACGGTTCCGGGGTCCAGCGGGCTGTCCTTGAGAACAGACGCTTGATGCAAGAACCGGTTGGGGCGCAGCCGCGTTGCGAGGGCATCTGAGGCGGCGGCGAGCGGCCGTGCGGCGTACTGCAACGGCATAGGCAAAGCCGCGCGATCCTCAAGCAGCGACAGCGCGCAGCGAACCGGCCGCAGCGGCCGGATCCAGTGAAGATTGTAGAGCGATGGCACCGTTCCACCGATGGCGAGGCAGATGCGTCGCGACTCATCATTGGCGCCATCGGCAAGCGTCAGGTCTTGCGGACCCGACATGCAGGCCTGAGCCAACTGGAGTGCTATCAGACTGTGGCGTTTGTCGGGGTCGACAATGAACTGCGTGCTCACGGCGGCACGGAGCTTGCGCCCCTGGAACATCATTGGCCGTGGCACCACGGCCTGCAGCCCGGCCACGTGTCCGCGATCTTCGGCAACCCAGGAAGGGAGGCGCAGGTCGCGCCAGGGATTATTGAATAGCATCTCCTTGAAGTAGGCCTCGCATGTTGCCTGCGAACGCCAACGATGCTGCGGATAGACGCGCGCGAAGAGCGCGACTACTGCGGGAATATCATGCTCGACCAAGGGGCGAACGCTTATCATGAATTGGCGCTGAAGGCTGTGACGACAGGGGCGAATGCGGGTTGAATGGCGTTCGGTATGCCGCGCATCAATTCGCTGCCGAAACGCGCGGGCCGGATGAGGTCTCTGCGCCGGCGACCAGCCGCGCGATGCGCGCGAGCGTACGCAGATCGTCCAGGTCGATGTTCTCGATCCCGATCCTGAAGCCGAATTGCTCTTCAAGATGCAATAGCAATTCCACGAACTGCAGCGAATCGAGCGTTCCGGACTCAAGGATATCCGTGTCCAGCGTCGGCACTTCGATATGAAAATGTTCGACGAATAAAACACGGACGCGTTCAATCACGATTTGCGGGTCCATCAGCTGTCGATTCCTCCGAGGCTATTGGCCGCAATCCGCGGTGCGGCCGTCCCGATCCGCGAGGCAATTGTTTCGCCCGGCGGCGTGCCGATGCTGTCTTGTGAAGGCGTCATCTGCGTCTCGGTCGTCCGGCGTTCCGCCTGTTGGAAGGCATGGGTAAGGCCGGTTCGATCGGTCTTGCCGCTTTCGTTCTTCGGCAGACTTTCATAACGCATCCAGCGCGCCGGCAACATGATGCTGGGCAAAAGTTCTGTCAGACGCTTGCGTAGACCGCTGATGGACGAGGCATCCCCCGGTTCCGGGACAAAGGCACAACAGATCAGCCAGCCTTCGAACCCGGGCGAGGGGATCGCCACCACGGCGGCGTCGCGAAGCCCATGAAGAGATCGGAGCGCCGCCTCGATTTCACCCAATTCAATGCGATGGCCGCGGCTTTTGATCTGCATATCGATACGGCCGTGGAAGTAGATCATGCCGTCCGCGCCACGATGGGCGAGATCGCCGGTCTTGTAGAGCAGTTTGGCCATACCCCCCTGTTCATCCTGTCGTGTCACAAATGCGCTTGCGGTCTTTTCCGGGTCGCGCCAGTAGCCTGGAGCGACGCCCGCACCGCCAATATATAGCTCGCCAATCTGGCCAGGAGGCACCGGGCGCATTTGCTCATCCAGGATCAACAACTCCTCACCCTCGCAAGCGGTCCCGATGGGAATCGGTTCGCGATCGTCGATCGGGCAATTGGGCAGTGTGTAGTGGCTGCTGGAGATGGTCGTTTCCGTGGGCCCGTACAAATTGGTGAAGCGCACATGCGACAGGCGCTGCATCAGGTGAATCAATGTTGGCGTGGGCAACACTTCGCCGGCGAAGAGCAATCGACGCAAACCGGGAAAATCGTGGTGTTGCACGACATTGAAATTGACCATGAGTTTGAGCACCGAGGGTACCGAGAACCACTGGGTAAGTTCCGCGTCGCGGATGAATTGCGCCAGTTTATGCGGCAGCAGATTCAGTTCGTGAGGCACAAGGTGCAACTGGGCGCCCGCCCACAGGGCGCCGAATATATCGAATGTGGCTACATCGAAGCGCAATGGCGGGTGTTGTGAGATCCGGTCGGTATGGTTGATGTCGAAGTAAGCGCCGGCCCATCGGATGAAGTGGACAATGTTCGAATGGGTGAGCATTACTCCCTTGGGTAAACCGGTAGAGCCGGAGGTGAACAGAATCTGCGCAATGTCGTCGGCATTGCTGGCCGATGCGGGGAGGCTGGATGGACAGGCAGCGAGATCGCGCAGCGTGAATGCCGGCGCCTGCTCGATGCCAAGTGGCGCCAGTTCCTCCAGCCAGCCGATCATGGGCTGCTGTTGCAATTTGGCAGTTGCGAGGGCGTCGCGCAATACGGGGTAGACCGGGCCGGCAGCCAGCACACAGCGGCAATCGCTTATCTCCAGGACCCTGGCCTGGCGCGAGGCCGGGCTGGCGGGATCCAGCGGCACGTAGATTGTGTCGGCTTTAAGTGCGGCCAGGATGCCCAAAATCGCCGTGTGCGTCTTCGGCATTAGCAGCCCGACCCGGTCTCCGGGCTGGCATCCAGCGGCCATCAGCAAGTGTGCCAGCCGGTTGCTCGTTTCCTCCAGCTCGGCGTAGGTTAAACGAATGTCCTTGAACACCAGGGCGGTTGCGTCAGGCCGTTTTTGCGCCTGAACGGTAACACCGGAATGTAGTAGTGGCTTCATGCGGCGAGGCAGCGCTTGGCGCGTTCGAATACGATACCCGTATGCTGCATTTCCTCGCGGTTCGCCGGCACGTCGAGGATGAAAGTCCGATAGCCGATATCAAGATAGCGGCCTACTTCCTCTGCAACCTGATCATAGCTTCCCACCAGGTAGGGGCAGACCGCCTTGTAATTCTGAAAAGGCACCAACCAGTACGGAGTCCTGCTCGCCGGCGCGTCGCTGCCCAGTCTCGAAAGCTGCTGGTGCCAGGACGAATCCGATACTTTCATCGCGAGTTGATGTGTGAGCTGCCCCTTGCGATCCTCCGGAAACCGTGCTTGGGCCACCGACCACGCTTCCGCCCCCTCGGGGCGTGCGATGATTCCGATTCTGATGCCGCTCGGGGCGCCTGTTGTTGTTTGTGAAACGGCGGCATATTCGGCGGCGGGTTTCGGATATTCCACCGCGATGGCGCCAAGATGCCGTGCTGCGCTCATGCCGGCTTCGGAAGACCCGGAGACAAGCACACCCGGCATCAGGTTGGCAGGCAAAGGCGGGGTCAACTTCAAATTGGTGACGGTATAGTGGCGCCCTTCGAAGCTTGTCGGATCGCGCGTCTGCAACAGGCGCTGAATAATGGTGGTGTATTCGACCAATCGCGCATACCGCTCGTCATGCGGGGTCAGGTCATTGAGCGCGGCAAGATCGTTCTTGAATCCGCCCGCAACCATATTGAGATACAAGCGACGATGGTATAGAAGCGCCAGCGATGTCACCATCTTGGCCACGGTATAGGGATGCATGTACGTGGGCTGGATCGCCACCAGCGGGCAAAGACGATCGGTGGCCTCAATGATTACCTGGGACACCAGCCACGGATCCAATTGACCGTTATCGGTGAAAACCAGGATACCTTCATACCCGGCATCCTCGCTCCAGCGCGCAATTTCCTTCAGCCGGCGCATGGCAATGTCGGGTTGAGCCAGAAGATCGGCGGGGCAGGTAGAGAATATTTTAGGGTCTTGCTCGAAGATTGGATTTGGCATACCGGACCACTTGCAGTTGGTATAGCGTTGAGCACCATGCCCTTTACAGTAGCCGGCGGCGTGGATGTCCTGTACTGCGCTGACAGCTTTGCCACCAGTGATCGTCACATGCGACTTTGTCCGGTGCGCGGCGGTTGAAGTTGCGTTCTCCCCGCCGTTCTGCCGCCGGATCCCGTGCTTCAGTGCACGGTTCCGTCACCGGAATGCACAATCTATCGGTAGAAAATGCATAACGCGCTTACCGGGTGAGTGCGAAAATTGATCCGTTCGGCTCATCAGGCGCAAAGCCATATGCACGCCGGGGAGGCGTGCGGGTTTTGGACGTAGCCGTATCGCTACGTTTATCCGCTGAATCGCGACATAAAAACAAAGCTATCGCGATAGTCTGCCCGGCTGCCACAGCCTATTATTCATGGAGCCATCCAACCTGCTTCGGCGCTAGCGGCTCATGAACGATCGGTTTCGACAAACTTCCCAGTAGATTTGAAACGACCTTCGAGTAATTGTCGATGGCAACGAGGCTCTGGATCAAGTAAATCGCGCGGCACACTTCGTCGTCCCGGAAGGGACTCCCGTGTGGCGTGTTTTCTTTTCAATAGCCGAGACTGCCTTCTGTCTTTGTCGCTCCGCCTTTCGTCAGTTTTGCCTGAGTGCCATTGCCCCCAACCGGCAAAGTGTCGAAAAGCGCCTCTGTCAATCCGGCGAAGACGCTATTTAATTCCAGGGAAAACATCATGGATCGCCAATTTGCACCATACAGCCTTGACCATGGAGAGCTTCTCGCGGCATTGCGCGCATTTCGCAAAGGCGATTTTTCCGTGCGCATGCCGATGGATCTCGTTGGTATCGAGGGGGAAGTCGCACAGGCTTTCAACGATGTCGCAGAAATGAACGAGATGATCGTCGACGAGTTTGCGCGCATCCGCGATGAGGTCGGCAAGGAGGGCCAGATCAACCAACGGGTGAAGTTGCAGGCGGCGACGGGGTCCTGGGCCGGCGCGGTGGATTCGGTGAATACGTTGATCGGCGACCTGGTTAGACCCATCTCGGAAGTGGCGAGGGTCATTGAGTCCGTTGCGCGTGGCGATCTCTCGCAGAATTTGTCACTTGAGATCGGCGGCAGGCCACTGCGCGGCGAGTTTCTGCGGATCGGCAAAGTTGTGAACACCATGGTAGATCAGCTTGATGGGTTTGCCTCGGAAGTATCGCGGGTGGCGCGCGAGGTGGGCACCGACGGCAAGCTGGGCGGTCAGGCGCAGGTGCCGGGGGTGGCGGGCACGTGGAAGGACCTCACCGACAACGTGAATTCGATGGCGGCGAACCTGACCGGGCAGGTGCGCAATATCGCGGAGGTGACGACGGCGGTGGCCAAGGGCGATCTGTCGAAGAAGATCACGGTGGACGTGAAGGGCGAAATCCTCGAGCTGAAGAGCACCATCAACACCATGGTGGACCAGTTGAACGGGTTTGCCTCGGAAGTATCGCGGGTGGCGCGCGAGGTGGGCACCGACGGCAAGCTGGGCGGTCAGGCGCAGGTGCCGGGGGCGGCGGGCACGTGGAAGGACCTCACCGACAACGTGAACGCCATGGCCGCCAATCTGACCAACCAGGTTCGTGGCATCGCGCAGGTCGTGACGGCGGTGGCCAAGGGTGACTTGAAGCGCAAGGTGGTGTTCGAGGCCAAGGGTGAGATCGCTGCCCTGGCGGATACTATCAACAGCATGATCGACACGCTCGCCATGTTTGGCGACCAGGTGACGAATGTGGCGCGCGAGGTGGGTATTGAAGGCAAGCTGGGCGGTCAGGCGCGTGTACCAGGTGCCGCGGGGCTGTGGCGGGACCTTACGGATAACGTGAACCAGCTGGCCGCGAACCTTACGAACCAAGTGCGTGCCATTGCCGAGGTGGCGACAGCTGTGACGAAGGGCGACCTGACGCGTTCGATCATGGTGGAGGCGATGGGGGAGGTTGCGGCTCTGAAGGACAACATTAATGAGATGATCCGCAACCTGAAGGATACGACCTTGAAAAATACGGAGCAAGACTGGCTCAAGACCAACCTTGCGAAGTTTTCCCGTGTGCTGCAAGGTCATGGCGACCTGGCGACGGTCTCCAAGTTGGTCCTGTCCGAGCTGGCGCCACTGGTCAGCGCGCAGCAAGGCGTCTTCTACACGCAGGTGGCGCACGGAGAAAATGCGCGTCTCGAGCTGCTCGCGAGCTACGCCTCGAAAATGAACAAGAACCTTGCGAAGTCGCTGCGCCTGGGGGAAGGGCTGGTGGGCCAATGCGCCTACGAGAAGAAACGTATCCTGATCGAAGACGTGCCATACAACTATGTACGCGTCGAATCGGCACTGGGCGCGGCCAAGCCGCTGAACATTATCATCCTGCCAATATTGTTCGAGGGCGAGGTGAAGGCAGTTGTCGAACTGGCTTCGTTCAAGAAATTCAGCGAAACCCATCTGTCCCTTCTGGACCAGTTGGCCGAAAGTATCGGAGTCGTGTTCAACACGATAGAGGCGAATATGCGGACTGAGGAACTGCTGGAACAATCGCAATCGCTGACGAAGGAACTGCAGAGCCAACAAGGCGAACTCAAGACCACCAACGATCGCCTCGAACAACAAGCCGAAAACCTGCAGAATTCAGAGCGATTGCTCAAGGCGCAGCAGGAAGAGCTCCAGCGTACCAACGAAGAATTGCAGGATAAGGCGAAATTGCTCTCCGAGCAGATGAGTCAGGTCGAGTACAAGAACAAGGAGATCGAACAGGCCAAGGCCGCACTCGAAGAAAAAGCCGAGCAACTTGCGCTCAGCTCGCGGTACAAGTCCGAGTTTCTCGCCAATATGTCGCATGAACTGCGCACCCCCTTGAACAGCTTGCTGATACTGTCCAAGTTATTGGCCGACAACACCAACAACAATCTCACATCGAAACAAATCGACTTTGCGCAGACAATCTACGCGGCAGGCACGGACCTGCTTTCTCTCATCAACGATATTCTCGACCTCGCAAAAATCGAATCGGGAACGGTCACGCTGGATATTGCCGCCGAACGCTTCGCCGAACTGCATAACTATGTCGAGCGCACTTTCCACCAGGTCGCGCAAGGCAAGGGACTGAATTTTATCGTTGAGACTGACGCGACGCTGCCTTCCGTTATTTACACCGACGAAAAGCGTCTCCAGCAGGTTCTGAAGAACCTGTTGTCGAACGCTTTCAAGTTTACCGAGCGGGGCAAGGTGGCGCTTCGTGTGTCCATCGCCCTGTCCGGATGGACGCCCGGGCACCCGCAACTGGACGATGCAGACAAGGTAGTCGCCTTCGCGGTCATTGATACCGGTATCGGAATCCCGGAGAACAAGAAGAAGGTGATTTTCGAGGCGTTTCAACAAGCTGACGGCACGACGAGCCGCCAATACGGCGGCACTGGATTGGGCCTCTCGATCAGTCGCGAACTGGCACGCCTCCTGGGCGGAGAAATTCATGTCGACAGTACGCCCGGAGTCGGCAGCACATTCACGTTGTATCTCCCGCTCACGCACGAGACCATCACTGTCGAGACCGAGGTATCTGGCGCTCATCCGGCAGACGAAATGGCGCTCCGGTCAAAGTATGCCGCGCCGCATGCAACGAGTGCCAAGATCGGACAGCGGGTTGTGTCGCAGGTAAATGACGATAGTGCAACCATATCGCCTGGCGACAGGGTCGTTCTGATCGTGGAGGATGCTTCCCAATTCGCAGCCACTTTGTTGGGCCTTGCGCGCGAAAGCGGGTTCAAGGGGGTAATCGCGCCGGATGCTGGCACCGCGCTAGGATATGCAAAGGCGCTCCCGCCCGACACCATAACGCTCGATCTGGAGCTGCCCGATATGGACGGTTGGGCAGTTCTGGACTCCTTGAAGCATGGCGTTGATACCCGGGAAATACCCATCAGCGTCATCTTCGCGGTAGATCAAGCGAACAAGGGCTTTCTTATGGGGGCAGTCGACACCGTCCAGAAGTCGGTCCTGGGGGAAAGACTGCGCGGAATCTGCGGCAAGACGCGCAAGATAAGGGCTTCAGGGGCGGGAACAGTGCTTGTTGCGGACAACAACAGCGAACGCCGCGCCGGTATCGCCGAGGCGCTTGGCGGAGAAAATCGGCGCATTACGGAATGCGCCGATGGTCGTCTGGCCATCGAGGCCATTGGCGCCGATCGCATTGACTGCATGATTATCGGCCCTACGCTGACCGACATGACGGTCACAACGCTGCTCGAGCGCATTGCTGCAACCGAGGCGATCAAAACCATGCCGATCGTTGTATACCGGGCCGCGCAAGCATTCGATAATAATACAGAGGGTAATCCCGGCAGCCTTGTAACCATTATCGCGTTGAAGTGGGCCACGACCACGGATGCAGTGCTCGCTGATACCAGAGAGTTCCTGCGGCAGGCGCCGCTCAGGTCACTCACGCCAAGTCGACATCAACGTGCCGCGACTGTCGAGAACTCGATGCATGAGCTTTCCGGCCGCAAAGTGCTGATTGTCGACGATGACATCAGAAATATTTTCGCGCTTACCGGGGCATTGGAAGAACAGGGAATATCCGTCCTTAACGCCGAGAACGGCAAGGAGGGTCTCGAGGTGCTGCAAAATAATGCCGAAGTGGATGCCGTCCTGATGGATATCATGATGCCGGAGCTGGACGGATACGACACAATCCGGATGATCCGCAGGCTTAAGCAGTTCAAGGATATTCCCATCATTGCGGTGACCGCCAAGGCAATGAAAGGCGACCGCGAAAAATGCCTCGAAGCCGGGGCTTCAGACTACATTGCGAAGCCGGTCAACGTCGAGCAGTTGATGTCGTTGCTGAGGGTCTGGGTCAGGCAATAGGCTGATTCGCCGCATGTGATGAAGGGCCTGTCAAAAGCGAATATTCTTGTGGTCGATGACGAGCCGCAAACGCTGGTCGCGATGCAGGAACTGCTGAGCCAGCCGGATCGTGACATCGTGCTCGCTCGCTCCGGGGAGGAGGCGCTGCGCAAGATCCTGAAAGTCGACTTCGCGCTCATTTTGCTGGACATTCGCATGCCGGGGATCGATGGCTTTGAAACTGCCGCCCTGGTCCGTGGGCGGATACGCTCCCGCCACACGCCGATTATTTTTCTCACCGCCGCGCTCGAGGACATGCAATCCATGTTCCGCGGTTATGAAGTGGGTGCCGTCGACTACATTCTCAAGCCGGTGCATCCCGATGTGTTGAAGTCGAAGGTCGCCATATTTGCCGATCTATACGACAAGACTGCGCAACTATCGGCACAGATTGCCCGGCGCAAGGCTGCCGAGCGCGAACTGTCGAGGCTGAACGAGGATCTCGAATTCAAGGTGCGGGAGCGCACCACGAGCCTCATTTCAGTCAATGAACGGTTGCGTAAGGAAATAGACGCCCGCAAGCAGACGGAAAGCGAGCTGTACGGTGCCAAGATCGCGGCGGAGGCGGCGAATCTCGCGAAATCAACCTTCCTGGCCAATATGAGCCACGAGATACGCACACCCATGAATGCCATTATCGGTATGACCGAACTGGCTTTGGAAGCGTCGTCTAGCTCTGAACAACGCGATTATCTGGGTATCGTCAAAACGTCCTGCGATTCCCTCCTGACCATTGTCAACGACATACTGGACTTCTCGAAAATCGAGGCAGGCCACCTGGAAATCGAGACCGTTCCGTTCTCATTGCGGGATTGCGTCGGTGACGCGCTGAAAGCCCTTGCACATCAGGCGCACAGCAAAGGACTGGAACTTGTTAGCAACGTGGCGACGGAAGCGCCGGACGCATTGCTGGGCGACCCTGGCAGGTTGCGGCAGATATTGCTCAATATCGCAGGCAATGCCATCAAGTTCACAGAGCATGGCGAAGTCGTGGTCACGGTCGAAGTTCAGTCCGCCGATGATGGCGCGGTGTTCCTCCAGTTCATGGTCAGGGATACGGGCACCGGCATTTCCGATGACAAGCAGCGCGCTATTTTCGAGCCGTTCCTCCAGGGCGACTCCTCCACTACCCGCGTGTTTGGCGGCACGGGACTTGGGTTGACGATTTCTGCGCGGCTGGTACGAATGATGGACGGGCGAATCTGGGTCGAGAGTCAGCCTGGGAAGGGAAGTACTTTTTATTTCACCGTGCATGTTTGTGCACAAAAAACGCCGCCTATCCGGTCCGCCAGAGCGATTGACGGGAATCAGGGGGACCTGTACCTGCCGTTGGCAACAGCGGCACAGAAAAAACGATTGAACCTGGCCATTCTTGTTGTTGAGGACAATCAAGTGAATCGCCGTCTTGCGCAGCACGTGCTTGAGAAGGCCGGGCATCGCGTAGTGGCCGTCGACTGCGGAGCCGCTGCGATAGCCGAGACAGCGCAAAGGACTTTCGATCTCATCCTCATGGATGTACAAATGCCCGGCGTTGACGGCATTGAAACGACAGCTGCGATTCGCAAAAGCGAAATCAAGTTGCGTCGCCGCACGCCGATCATCGCGTTAACGGCCAATGCGACGGTCGTCATGCGTGAACGCTGTAAGCAAGCCGGCATGGATGGCTATCTGACCAAGCCGATCCGGCCGGCAATGCTGATAGAGGCCGTAGAACAGGCGCGTACGGGTTCGCCTGAGGTCGCGCCGGATATCATTGATCGTGCCGCCTTGATGGAACGGGTGGGTGGCGACCCTCGATTGCTTGCCGAGATTGTCGATATTTTTGTCGACAACTGCGACAAGATTTTGGTCGCCTGCCGGAGCGCCTTTGCCCGGCGCGACGTCGAAAAGTTTGCGCAAGACCTGCATACGCTGCATGGCATGATGCTGAACCTTGGGGCCGGGCGCGCCCAAGGGTTGATCGAGAATCTTCAAGCCAGTGGCCCGATGGGCGAGCGCGGGAAGGTGATGGCAGGGTTTGAAACGCTGGAACGCGAAATGCAGATGCTGAAAATCGCGCTCTGCAGCCTGGCCGAAGAGGCGATGCCATCTGATGGAGTAGGAGTATCCCCTAAGGCGCAGGCCTCGCTTGCCTAGTCTGGCGAGCCATCAGGTGTGGGGCCATGCATCATCCGGACTATCAAGGGTCGCCGCAATTCGTAATAGCCGGCGGCTATTACATATTCTTGTCTTGACTGGAGATTGGACGAATGGAAGTTTCCGGCTACCAAACAGGGGTTCCTAATGGCGTTCACTGGAGAGCATGCTGTACAGGATTTCGATAGAAGCTACTTACCTGAAAGCAGAACTCTTTAATCGAGAAACGATGCAGGAAACGCAGGCGTTCTTGCGCGTTGTTGCGAGGACTGCCTTGAAGCATCGCCAACCGAGGGTCCTCATTTCCGTTCTTTCCTCCAATCCGGCATTCACGGCCGAGAAATCCGGCTTCCTGGATGTCCTTAGCTGCCTTGGCGCGGATCCCGCCCACAAAATAGCCTTGGTTGGTGACTCGATGGAACTCGGCATTTCACACGAATATGTTGCCTTGGTTGGGAAGCAACACGGAATTCAGATGCGCAGCTTTTTGAACGAGGCGATGGCGCAGCGATGGCTTGAGGCGAAGGAATGATATGTGGAGGCCAAGTGATGTTCTCATGGCAACGTCGATGTTCGACGGTCTTCGTCCTGTCCGGCCGAACGCCAGCGCGGTGATCCGGTAGAGCGGGTTCGCGCGCGACAAATCATGGCCAGTATTCTTATCGTGGAGACTGACTCCAGCGATCGCCGCATCGCGGCGATGTTCTTGAGAGCAGAGCATCACCATGTCATCGAGTCGTCGGAATGCGAGGAAGGGTTGAAGATCGCCAGTGCGGAGGCCCCCGATTTGGTGATCATAGATGCAGTGATGACAAAAATGGACGGGGGCCAGTTCGTCCAGGCGCTGTACGCCGACGCTGCCGGCAACCACCCGGCGGTGATATTTCGGGCACCGGCCTGCATTGAAAATGAAGCACGCGCCGTGGCCAGCGCCTATGGCGTCTTCTTCGTCGTCAAGCAGGCAAGTGTCGGCGTGCTGTTTTCGACCGTCGATATTGCGCTGGCGGAGCGCCCGCCGCTCGCCGTCGTCTCACTGGAGCCAATGTTGGCTGACGGATTGTGGCGACAGCTCGCAAGCCGGCTCTATCGCAGCGTCGAACGCCTGGAAAAGATCAACGGCGACCTCAGTCGGGACATGGCCAAATGTAATTCGCAACTCGAGGCGGCGCGAACCGCTGTCGACAGGGAAATCAAGAAACGGTTGTGGGCGGAACAGGAACTTACGCGCTTGAACACAGGTCTGCGCGATCAGGCCATGCGGGACGTTTTGACCGGTCTGCATAACCGTCGCTACATGGAGGAGTCGCTCTACCTTGAGGAAAGCCGTGCACGCCGAGGCAATCTGACGTTCGGGATAATGATGATCGACATCGATCATTTCAAACGCGTCAACGATACGTTCGGACATGCGGCCGGCGATGAGGTGCTTCGCGTCTTCGGCAATCATTTGCGGTCCCTTGCCCGGACCGGGGACATTGTGTCCCGCTACGGGGGCGAGGAATTCGTGCTCCTTATGACCGAATCCTCGAAAAGTACCGTCCTGGAGCGCGCCGAAGAGATCCGGCAGGGGGCGCAACTTTTGGAGTTTGAACACGAAGGCAAACGCATTGGGGGAATCACATTGTCTCTAGGCGTCGGCATCTTTCCTGACCATGGGGACAGCGGACATGCCGTGTTGCGTTCCGCGGATATCGCTTTGTATAAAGCCAAGCTTGCGGGACGGAATTGCACAATGATCGGGGGTATAGATACCCCAACGCTGGGGGGTGGCGAGTTCGATTTGCCGGCCAACGTTCCAGAGAAGACTACATTTGATGTGCTGCCGTGAGCGCGATTGCTTGCGCAAAATTGCGTAGCCTGTTACGAAAATAACCGGCCCATCATCGTTTTAGCGTGAATCCAGCACTGGCGCGCCTTCCAGGCCAAAAATGCCCCGAAAGCCGCGCCAAATGGCGTTCTGCGTGTTTTATCGTTGACCCCAAAAAGAAAGAGCACTGGCGATCAGCCAATGCCCTTTCTTATGGTGCCGGAAGCCGGAATCGAACCGGCACGGTATTGCTACCGCGGGATTTTGAGTCCCGTGCGTCTACCAGTTCCGCCATCCCGGCACAGATTGTGAACGTTGCTCTTGCCTACGTTCGGCGAGGTGGTAGCCCCGCCTGATGCTCGTGCAAATTTAACTTTGCGGCTTGCTTTGAAGAGGGCGGATTATAGCGTAATCTGCGCGACATTTGCCAGTGTCCGGGCTAGCCGCCGCCTTTGCCGAACCGATGAAACTTGCCGATTTTGACTATGAATTGCCGCCGGAACTGATCGCCCAGCAGCCGGCCGCCGCGCGCACCGCCAGCCGTCTGCTGCATCTGGATGGCGCCACGGGTGTGCTCGTCGATCGCCTGTTCGCCGATCTGCCGTCCTTGCTGGCGCCCAATGATGTGCTGGTGTTCAACGATACGCGGGTGCTCAAGGCGCGCCTGTCCGGCCGCAAGGAGACCGGTGGTTCGGTCGAGGTGCTGATCGAACGCGTGCTGGACGGCAATTCGCCGCGCTCGCACCAGGCACTCGCCCATGTGCGCGCCAGCAAATCGCCCAAGCCGGGTTCGCGCTTATTGTTTGCCGACGATGTCGTCGCCACCATGGTACGGCGCGTCGACGATCTGTTCGAGCTGCATTTCGAGGGCGATGCCGGCGTTTACGAGGTGCTGGAACGCCATGGCCAGGTACCGCTGCCGCCGTACATCACGCATCAGGCCGATGCGGTCGATGAATTGCGCTATCAGACGGTATATGCGCGTCATCAAGGTTCAGTGGCCGCGCCCACGGCCGGCCTGCATTTCGATCGGCCGCTGCTGGATGCGCTGCAACAGCGTGGCGTGGCGCTGGCCTATGTCACCCTGCATGTCGGCGCGGGGACTTTTCAGCCGGTGCGCGACGACGATATCGGCAGGCACATCATGCACAGCGAGTGGTACCGGGTGCCGCCCGAAACGGTCGAGGCCATCAGCAAGGCAAAACGCCTGGGCGGACGCGTGATCGCGGTCGGCACCACCAGCCTGCGCACCCTGGAAGCCGCCGCGCGCGAAGGGGCGCTGCGGGCGGAGTCGAACGAGACGCGCATTTTCATCACCCCCGGCCACGCATTCAACACGGTCGACCGCCTGATCACCAATTTTCATCTACCGAAATCGACGCTGATGATGCTGGTGTCCGCGTTTGCCGGGCATGAACATATCATGGCCGCCTATCGTCACGCGGTGACGTCGCGCTACCGTTTCTTCAGCTACGGGGATGCGATGCTGCTGGAGCCGGCGAAGCGCCGCTGAGTACTGTACTGTCAGGCATCGCAAGGCCTACAGTTTTTCCAGTTCCCGGCGGCTGTCTTCGCGCGGGACGCATGCTGCCCGGGTGCGCAGCCAGTCGCTGGCCCCGGGGGCGAAGCCGCTCCAAGCCGAGTCCTCGCCGACGGCCGCAACGAAAATGATGTCGTTGGCGCGCAGCAATTTCTTCAGATGGGTGGCGATCTGCGCAGCCGGCCAGGTCGAGGAGATGAACCAGACGGTTTCCATCGCCCGCCAGCACTGGCCGCATTCGTCGATACCTTGCGTCAGATCGCGGTATTGGTCGATGGGCCGCTTCAGGTCCAGCGTCAGAATATACAGAGGCACGACTTCTCTCCAGTGAAAACAAGTCACGAGCGGAGAGAATACGGTGAAGCCCGGCCGCAGTACCTACTCGTGCGGGTAGGAAAAAAGCTTGCCGCTGCGTGTCCGGGCCTGTTAGCCGGCGCCGCGGCGGACCCGCCTCAGCTCAGGTGCACACGGCTGTGCGCCGCCACATGCTGCTTCAGGAATTCCATCTGGTCGGTCAGGATGCGGCGATTGGCCAGGATCAGGAATTCGGCGCGGTTCGGCACGTAGGGTGCATAAACCAGCTCCATGCCGGCTTCTTCGGGCAGGCGTGAGCCCTTGCGCTCGTTGCAGCTGCGGCAGGCGGTGACCACGTTCATCCAGGTGTCGACGCCGTTGCGCGAGTAGGGAACGATGTGATCGCGGGTCAGCTTGGAATGCGAAAAGCCGCCGGCGCAATAGCCGCAGATATGGCGGTCGCGGTGGAACAATTCGCGGTTGTTCAGCGGCGGCACCTGGCTGAAGCCCTTGATTGCCATCGCCTTGCCCTTGATGGCGATGATCGAGGCGGCGGTGACGGTGGAAACCTCGCCGGTATCGCGGCATTTGCCGCCGCAGACCGTGAAGGCCTCCGAGCCGGTTTCCCAGGCGATGCGCTGCTTGGCGTAATACCAGACGGCATGCTGCCAAGTGATCCAGCGATGGGGAATGCCGTTCTGGTCCAGCGTCAGGATCAGCGGAAAGCGCTTCGCCTCCGCGGAAAACAGCGAGAACGCCGGCTCAAGCACGTCCTTGACCACTGGTATGGCCTGTTCCACAGCGGCGACGCGAACCTTCGCATGTTTCAGATGTTGACCCGCCTGCTTCCTTTGATGCACGTATCCTCCGATGCTCCGCCCTTGGCGGAAGGGTTACGAACGGCGATAATGCGAGGCTGGAGTATTGCTGATGAGGCCGTGTTGCTGAATCCCTGTTGAATCTCCATGCTCTTTAGTCTGGTGCGACCGGTCGTATGACCATGTATGGCTATGCTGTATGACGTGCCGCACGACTAGAGGCTAATCCATTTTTTCCCTCTTGAGAAGCCCCTATGAGTCTGAACCGAGTCGATGCCGGCGCCGATGTACCCAATAATGTCAATGTCGTGATCGAAATCCCGATGAACGGCGATCCGATCAAGTATGAAGTAGACAAGGAAACCGGCGCCTTGTTCGTCGATCGTTTCATGTCCACCTCGATGCACTATCCCTGCAACTACGGCTATATCCCGAACACCCTGTCGGATGACGGCGATCCGGTGGATGTGCTGGTCGTCACCCCGTTCGCCCTGGTGCCCGGTGTGGTGGTGCGCTGCCGGCCGCTGGGCATGCTGAAGATGACCGACGAGGCGGGCGGCGACGAGAAATTGCTGGCGGTGCCGATCGACAAGCTCACCTCCATTTACCGCAGCGTGCAAAGCGTCCGCGATTTGCCGGAAATCACCCTTAGCCAGATCGCCCATTTTTTCCAGCATTACAAGGATCTCGAGCCCGGTAAATGGGTCAAGATCGACGGCTGGGTCGGCGCCGAAGAAGCGAAAAAGGCCATTACCGACGGCGCCAAGAAATTCCAGGCGTCGAAGAAAAAACCGCGCGCCTGACTGGCGCCGCGGGGCAGGTCAATCCGCAAGCTGTAAGGCGGCGCGCCATGCGCCGACTGATGCGACTGTGTTTCAACCCGATCCAGTCGCCACGCCAGCGGAGAGTCGAATGCAGCCCGGAATTTCATTGGTGGCGCAGATAGTGGCCGTTGCCTTCTTGTCATTGTCGTCGACCATCGCGTCCGCCGGAGCGGCTACTCCGTCGATCGCTTGCGGCGCGGTTGCTCCCCGGAGCAGCGGGCCGCGCACGGCATCCGTCATCGAACTCTATACCTCGGAAGGATGCGACAGTTGTCCGCCAGCGGACAAGTGGTTTTCGACGCTATCCTTCCGGCGGGATGGCGTGGTACCGCTGGCTTTCCATGTCGATTACTGGGATTACATCGGCTGGAAAGATCCCTTCGGCAAGGCGGCCTGGACCGAGCGCCAGCGCAGCACCGTCGCCCGGCAGGGCGGTCGCGTGGTGTATACGCCGCAGGTCCTGCTTGACGGCAGGGACGCGCGCGCCTGGGCCTTCAATTCGAAATTCGACGCCGGGATGCGCGATCTGGCGGCGCGGCCGGCGCGCGCAGCATTGAGGCTGGCGGTGAACGCGGTCAATCCGGCGGCAACGGCGATCGTGGTGAAGATCAACGTAAACATTGCGGATGCGGCCCTGCGCGACGAATCCGCGTTGTTCATTGCGCTGACCGAGAACAATCTGCAAAGCCGCGTGACGGCGGGCGAGAACCGGGGCCGTACGCTGAAGCACGACCATGTGGTGCGCGCGTTGCTCGGACCGATCCCCATTCCATCCGACCCATCCGGCGCCATCGACATTCAGCGCCAGGTGGACCTTGGCGGAGACTGGAAACGCGCCGACCTCAATATTGCCGGCTTTGTGCAGAATCAGCGCAGCGGCGAGGTGTTGCAGGCTCTGAGTGCACCGCTGTGTGGTCCTTGAGCACGGGAGCGGGGCGCATGTAAGACATTCCCTTACATCGAAACCGGTTCCTGCACATCGAGCCGGCAAAAATTTCATTCCGAAAAATTTTTCGGCGCCGGGACGCGGTAATATGCCCGTCGTCATTCAGATATCGCGAGCTTCCGGCACCTAGCATGGATCAAGTCTCAAGTTTCACCATCTCCCCTGTCAGCTGGATACAGCTGGGCGAAGCGCTCTCCCAGGTTCGTTTTACCGTGTTTGTGCGCGAGCAGGGTGTTCCGCCTGAATTCGAACTCGACGATCTGGACGCCGACGCGGCGCGCTGCCTGCATGTGGCCGCGACCGACGATGGCGGCACGGTCATTGCGACCGCGCGCCTGATCCTGGATCACCCGATTCCGCGCATCGGCCGTATGGCGGTGCTGAAAGCCTGGCGCGGCCACGGCGTCGGCGCGGCCATGCTCGAGGCTCTGTGTGCAGAGGCCAAACAGCGCGGCTTCAAGGAAGTCATGCTGCATTCGCAAACGCATGCAACGCCGTTTTATTTCAAGCTCGGATTTTTATCGCATGGCAGCGAGTTCGTCGAAGCCGCCATTCCCCATCTGGAAATGCGCCGCAAGCTGTAGCGGCCTTGCCGCCTATGCGGCGCTGGGCACCTTGGCAATATTGCTGACCTCGGGAATGGCATAGGGCAGCGGACGGATTTGCAGGCGCGAGCCGCCGGCATTGCCCATCCGCAGCGAATTCGCGTTGATGCTTTCCAGTTGTGCCACTACTAGGGCATCAAAGCCGCCTCCGGCGGCGGGGGCGACATTGGCGAATGCGCCGGCCGCCTGTTCGCCGAACTCGGGCGCATACACGTTCTCGCCCGGCTTCGGCAGCGAATCAGTCGTCTCACCATGCACGCGCACCATGCGCCGCTTGAGAATGCCGCGATACTGGGTGCGCGCGACAATCTCCTGCCCGGGGTAGCAGCCCTTTTTGAAGTTCACTCCGCCGATCAGTTCAAAGTTGGCCATCTGCGCGACGAAGCTGTCCTGGGTCTCCGGCAGGATGGTGATGATGCCTTCCTGAATCGCCAGCCCGTCCCAGACGGGCGCGCCGACCGGTACAGCCGCCTTGCTTGCAAAGTGGTTCCACAGTTCGATGCCACGCTCGGCAGGGGCGACGATTTCAAATCGCCGCGGCGACAGGCGGAGCAGGCGCGCACCCTCGCCGTGAACGCTGCTCATATTGCCCCGGGCAATTGCCCCGAACACCGCGCGGATACTGGCTTCCAGGGCATCGATATCGGTGCCGGCGAGACCGAAGCGAACCCATCCCGCACTGGCGTCATCCAGCTTGACCTTGGCGCGCAGCACGAACATCTGCAGCCGCTTCTGGATGGCAGCCTGCAGACCGCGCGGCAGTTGCAGGAAAAACCCCTGCCGTCCTTTCCACATCAGGAAGGAGGTCAGCATGCGGCCCTTCGGCGAATTCCAGCTGTTCCACTGCACATCGCCTTCCGCCAGCGCCAGCACTTCATTGCTGAACTGGCCGTGCAGGAAAGTGGCCGCGTCCTCGCCGGCGGCGAGGATCAGGCCCTCGTGCGAGAGGTCGCAGATAATCGGTCCGGCCGCGGCAGCCTCCAATTCGGCAGCGGGATCGCCGAAATGCGCGGCGCGGCCGTTATCGAATTGTGCACCGTGACGCAGCAGTTCGGCGGTCCAGAGTTCGTTCATGCGCTGATGATAGAGTGTTTTTGTCCTTATTTTAATTGTGGGTTGCATGGACCAAAATCAAGACCCGCGCTGGCTGCGGCTGCGTCCCTCGCGCATTCACCTCGCGGTGACCGCAGGCGGTGCGCTGGTGGCGGGAATCGTCGCCGCATTCCTGCCCCTGGCCTGGTGGGGCCGATTGATGCTGATTGCCGCCGTCATCCTGCTGGCGACGCGCGAAGTGCGCCGTGCCCGTCTGCTTGACCGCGGCGCAGTAACGGCATTTTATTTACGCGATGCCGTAACCACGCCGGAGGCCGGCGGCGACGGCGAGCCCGGCCTTGTCATACGACTGCGCTATCGCGCCAATGTACTGGTATTGGCGGAGATGGATGCGGAAGGGGCGGTGTTGTCCGGCGCCTATGTCACGCCCTGGTTCAGCAGCCTGCCTTATTGCCTGGCGGACGATCCGCCCTGGCGCCGGCGCTGGCCGCGCATCATCCCGCTGTGGCCCGACAGCCTGGAAGCGGACGCATTCCGCCGGGTGCGGGTGCAACTGAAGTGGACCTGATCCCCGGCGGCGACGGCTGATCGCGGGCAGCGGGCCGGAATGGCCGGCGCGAGTCCAGTATAATTTGACCTTCGCGCGAAATTCCGCCGCAAAGCGCCTGCCGTACCTTCCTTCCCGCCCTCGCTACCATGACCGCCCCGTCTGTTGCTTCGCCAGTCGCGCCTTCCATCATCACCTTGCGCGGCGCTGTCGCCCTGTCGCCGTTTCGCATCGAAAAACTGCTGGCGCCATTAAAGGCCGCGCATCCGGAAATCGCCGGGATTCAAGCCGAGTTCGTGCATTTTGTGCAAGTCGCGCGCGCACTGACCACCGCCGAGCAGCGTGTGCTCGAACAGTTGCTGACCTATGGCAGCCAGCGTGCAGCCGAGCCGCAGGCCGCGCCGATGCTGGTGTTGCCGCGCATCGGCACGATTTCCTCCTGGGCTTCGAAGGCTACCGACATCGCGCACAACTGCGGCCTCGACGCCATCCGCCGCATCGAGCGCGGCACCGCGTTTTATATCGACAGCAAGGCTTCCTTGAGCGAGGCGGCGCGGGCCGCCGTCATCCGCGCGATTCATGATCCGATGACCGAGACCCTGTGTCCCGCCTTCGACGATGCGCAGGCGCTGTTTGTCACCCAGCCGCCGCAGCCGCTGGCTTCAGTGGCGGTGATGCGCGAGGGCAAGGCCGCCCTGGCGCGCGCCAATGCCGACATGGGGCTGGCCATGTCGGCCGATGAAATCGACTATCTGTTCGACTACTACGCGCGCATCCAGCGCGACCCCACTGATGTCGAGCTGATGATGTTCGCGCAGGCCAATTCCGAGCATTGCCGCCACAAGATTTTCAATGCCGGCTGGACGATCGACGGCAAGGCGCAGGATAAAAGCCTGTTCGCGATGATCCGCAACACTCACCAGCTTGCGCCTGCCGGCACCATCGTTGCCTATTCGGACAATTCCGCGATCATGGAAGGCGCTCGCATCGAACGCTTTTTCCCGACCGCGGGCAAGTATGGCTTCAACGAAGATGAGACACATATCCTGATGAAGGTGGAGACGCATAACCATCCCACCGCCATCGCCCCCTGGCCGGGCGCGGCCACCGGTTCCGGCGGCGAGATTCGCGATGAAGGCGCCACCGGCATCGGCGCCAAACCCAAGGCCGGGCTGACCGGTTTCTCGGTGTCGAACCTCAATATCCCCGGCCATCTGCAGGCCTGGGAAGGTACTTATGGCAAGCCGGCGCGCATCGCCTCCGCCTTGTCGATCATGATCGAAGGCCCGATCGGCGGCGCCGCGTTCAACAATGAATTCGGGCGCATCAATTTGTGCGGTTACTTCCGCACTTATGAACAGTTTGCCGACAAGGTGGTGCGCGGCTATCACAAGCCGATCATGATCGCCGGCGGTCTCGGCAATATCTCGGGCAAGCACACGCATAAAAAACCGTTCGGCCCCGGCACCCTGTTCATTCAGCTCGGCGGCCCCGGCATGCGCATCGGCCTCGGCGGCGGCGCGGCGTCCAGCATGACATCGGGCTCGAACACGGAAGCGCTGGATTTCGATTCGGTGCAGCGCGCCAACGCCGAAATGGAGCGGCGCTGCCAGGAGGTGATCGACGCCTGCTGGCAACTGGGCGAGGCCAATCCGATCCTGTCGATCCACGATGTGGGTGCGGGCGGCATCTCGAATGCCCTGCCCGAGCTGGCGCATGCCGGCGGCGTCGGCGCCAAATTCGATTTGCGCAAGGTACCGTCCGAAGAGCCGGGCATGAGCCCACGCGAAATCTGGAGCAATGAATCGCAGGAACGCTATGTGCTGGCGATCGCGCCCGCATCGTTGGCGACCTTCGAGGCATTCTGCAAGCGCGAGCGCTGTCCCTTTGCGGTGCTGGGCGAAGCGACTGCAGAGCCGCAACTGGTGGTGGCCGATCCCCTGTTCAACAATCGCGCCGTCGATATGGGCATGGACGTGCTGCTCGGCAAGCCGCCGCGCATGCATCGCGAGGTGCAGACGGTCGCGCCGGAATTGCCGGCGTTGAATACCGCGAATATCGATCTGCGCGAAGCCGCGTACCGCGTGCTGCGTCTGCCCACGGTGGCCGACAAATCCTTCCTCATCACCATCGGCGACCGCTCGGTCGGCGGACTGACTGCGCGCGATCAATTCGTCGGTCCCTGGCAAGTGCCGGTGGCCGATTGCGCTGTGACCCTGATGGGGTTCAATACCAGGCAGGGCGAGGCGATGGCAATGGGGGAACGCACCCCATTGGCGATCATCGATGCGCCTGCCTCGGGCCGCATGGCGGTGGGCGAGGCGATCACCAATATCGCCGCGGCCGATATCGACAAACTCTCCGATCTGAAACTTTCCGCCAACTGGATGGCCGCCGCAGGCTATCCGGGGGAGGACGCAAAATTGTTTGCGACGGTGAAAGCGGTCGGCATGGAGTTGTGTCCGCAACTGGGCATTTCGATCCCGGTCGGCAAGGATTCGTTGTCGATGAAAACCGCGTGGACCGAGGGCGCCGGCAAGAAGGAAGTGGTGGCGCCGGTGTCGCTGATCATTTCCGCCTTTGCCCGCGTGAACGATGCGGCGGCAACGCTGACGCCGGAATTGTCGCGCGAGGCCGATACGGAATTACTGCTGATCGACCTGGGGGCGGGCCGCAATCGACTTGGCGCCTCGGCGCTGGCGCAGGTCTATTCGCAAGTCGGCAATCAGGCGCCGGACGTCGATGATGCGACGCTGCTGAAAGGATTTTTTGCGGCGGTGCGCGCCCTGGCGCGCGCCGGCAAGGTGCTCAGCTATCACGATCGTTCCGATGGCGGCTTGTTTGTCAGCGTCGCGGAAATGGCCTTTGCGGCGCATCGCGGCGCGACCCTGTATCTCGATACCCTGGTTTACGACGAACGCGAAACCGATGTCGATGATTACGACGTCACCGCCACCTCGAAGAAGCTGGGCGACAACGACGCCATGCTGGCCGCACTGTTCAACGAGGAACTGGGCGCGGTGCTGCAGATTCGCAAGGCCGATCGTGCGGCGGTGATGCAGGCATTGCGCGACGCGGGCCTGGCGCGCATCAGCCACATCATCGGCCATCCGAACGACAGCGACGAGTTGCGCATCATCCGCGGCTCGAAACCGGTGCTGGCGGAAAAGCGCGTCGATCTGCAGCGCGCCTGGAGCGAGACCAGTTACCTCATCCAGTCGATGCGCGACAACCCTGCCACCGCAAAACAGGAATACGACCGACTGCTCGACGCCAAGGATCCCGGCCTGCACGCCAGGCTCGGCTTTGATGCGGGCGCCGATATCGCCGCGCCCTTCATCGTCACCGGCAAGCGTCCCGCCATCGCCATCCTGCGCGAGCAGGGCGTCAACGGCCAGATCGAGATGGCGCATGCCTTCACCAAGGCGGGATTCGACGCCCACGATGTGCATATGAGTGACATCATCGCCGGCCGTACTTCGCTGAAGAGCTTCAAAGGTTTCGCGGCCTGCGGGGGCTTCTCCTACGGCGATGTGCTGGGGGCAGGCGAAGGCTGGGCGAAATCGATCCTGTTCAATGCGCGCGCCCGCGACGAATTTTCCGCGTTCTTTCAGCGCAAGGATTCCTTCGCGCTGGGCGCCTGCAATGGCTGCCAGATGATGTCCAATTTACACAGCATCATTCCCGGCGCCGAGAACTGGCCGCATCTGGAGCGCAATCGCAGCGAGCAATACGAGGCCCGCACGGTCATGCTGGAAATCCGCGAGTCGCCCTCGATCCTGTTTGCCGGCATGGCCGGGTCGATTCTGCCGGTGGCTACCGCGCACGGCGAAGGCCGCGCGGTGTTCCGCGACCAAGCACAGCAGGACGCCGCGCGTTGGCTGGCGGCGGCGCATTTTGTCGATGGCTATGGGCGCGTCAGCGAAGCCTTCCCGGCCAATCCCAATGGCTCGCCGCTGGGCATGACCGCCTTCACCACGCCGGATGGCCGCTTCAACATCATGATGCCGCATCCCGAGCGCGTGGCCCTGAACGTCAATTTGTCCTGGCATCCGAAGGCATGGGACGCGGTATCGCGTGAAAGTCCGTGGATGCGCCTGTTCCAGAATGCGCGCGCCTGGGTGGGCTGAGGCAGGGCACGAAGAAAATATCTAGAACGCCATTTGGCGCGCCTTTTCAGGCATTTTTGCCCCGAAAGCCGCGCCAATGCTGGGGTTTTGATTTCTATTTGCTAGTTTTCGAAGCGCGCCCCGTAGGCTTCCGCATAGGCGCTTTCGCCGAACTCGAAGTGCGAGTCCGGGCTTTCGCCCAGGTAGGTGGCTTCTATCGTGACCTTGACGTAGCGGTCGAGCTTGCGCCAGATGGCATAGCTGAGGGTGCGGGCGATATCGGCCGGGCGTTCGCCGGCGCGAATCTGGTGATCGGCGATCAGGATCAGGGCGCTGGCGTCGCCGACGCTGGCGCGATCGACTTCCTCGGGCTTGGTCCAGTGGGCCGTGAACACTTCAACCACGGCAGGCACTTCGCGCGGCAGCAGCGGGGAAACGCCAACTTCGAGCCGGTAGAGGTTGCCCGCTTTGGCGAACTGCACCTGGATTTGAGTGGTCATGTCGCAACGTTAATCGAACTGCGCAGCGCGCGCAACGCTAGGCAAGCCGGGAGCTTTGGTTTAGCATCAATGGCTGGCAGGAATTTGCGCGCATTCCGGCATGCCTGACGGCAGGTCATGAATGGCGCAAACAACAATGAGAACAATGCAAAGAGGGGCAGCCACTGGCCGCCCCTCTTTTTTTTCTTGCTTGATCTGCCGGCGATTTATTTCACGTCGATCTTGGCGCGCTCGCGCAAGCTCTTCACCAGATTGCCGACCTGTTCCTGCTGGGCGCGGCCGCGCAGGTTTTCCTTGGCTTCTTCGAAAGTGGGGACCTTCAGGTCGCGCACATCGTCGAGACGGATGATGTGAAAACCGTACTGGGTCTTGACCGGTGTCTTGCTGGTCTCACCTTTTTGCAGCGCTTTCAGGGCATTGCCGAATTCCGGAACATAACGGCCAGCCGGACCCCAATCGAGGTCGCCGCCGTTGTCCTTGGAGCCGTTGTCCTTGGACTTGTCCTTGGCCAGTTTTTCGAAGGCTTCGCCGCGGCCGAGGCTGACGATGATCGCCTTGGCCTCGTCTTCGGTTTCGACCAGGATGTGACGGGCCTTGTATTCCTTGTTGCCCATTTGCGCGGCGATGGCGTCATATTGCGCCTTCAGGGCCGTATCCGGAATAGGGTTGCTTCTGGTGTAGTCGTCAAGGTAGGCCTGAATGAGCACGGCCTGGCGGGCAATATCCATTTGCGCGGCGATGGCCGGATCCTTGTCCACCCCCTTCTTGCGTGCCGCCTGGGCGAGGACCTCACGGGTGACCAGCTCATCCCGGATGGCCTGGTTGATTTCCGGTGTGGCCGGCTGACCTGCCTGCTCGCGCTGGCGATTCATGGCGTCGAAATAGGCCTTGGGAATGACCACGCCGTTGACGGTTACGCCGCTGCCGGCGGCCTTGGCGGGTTTTTCCGCTTTCTCTGCTTTTTCGGTTTTGGTCTGGGCGACTGCGGCCGAGGCGAACAGCGCGACGGCGATGGCGACGGCAAAATTTTTCATATTGAGTTGCATAGGGCTTCCTTAACAGAGATCAGAGATGACGACAAATAACGACAAACGAAAAAACGCGAAATAAAACGATAAAAACAGTACCGGGGCTTACGAGGGACGCGCGTCGATCTTCAAAGCATGAATGCGCGTTTTCATCAATTCATCCAGCAATTCGTAAATCATGCGATGCCGGGCCACTGGCGCTTTGCCGGCAAAGGCGGCCGAGACCACGGTAATTTCAAAATGGGTGCCTTCGCTTGCGTTTGCGTCGCCACCCAGGCGTGCGGCATGCGCGGCGGCGCCGGCATGGCCGGCATGCGCGGCCGATTCGTCGACGATTTTCAGCAGCGTCGGATGCAGCGGCTGCAGGCGGGCCTCAATCTGTTCGCGCACCGAGCTCATATCAGGCAGGCAACACTTTCTTGAACGGCTTGACAGTCACGCCGGAAAACACCCCGGCCAGGCAATAGGGGTCGGCCGATGCCCAGGCGATCGCCGCCTCGCGCGAGGGAAACTCTGCGACGATCAGCGAGCCGGAAAAGCCCGCCGGGCCCGGATCCTCCGCGTCGATCAGCGGGTGCGGGCCGGCGACGATCAGGCGGCCCTCGGCCTGCAGGGCCTTGAGTCGCTCGACATGGGCCGGGCGATTCGCCATGCGCTTGTCCAGCGCGCCGGGCAGTTCTTCGCAGATGATGGCGTAGAGCATCAGCTATTTTTCTTTTCAGGTTCGTCAGGCAAATGTTTGGCCAGCCAGAACGATTGCGCGATGATGAAAACAATGAAGGCCGCCATGCCGCCGAAGATCTTGACGTTTACCCATTGAGCCAAGGGCAGCACCATTGCAAAATATTGATTGAGCGCGGCCAGCAGCAAAAAATAACCGGCCCAGGCCATCGACAGCTGGCGCCAGACTTTTTCCGGCAGCACCAGTTCCTGGCCCATCAGGGATTTGAGCGGGTTTTTTTTCAGTGCCAGCGCCACAAAAATTGCGATGCCCATCAGGGCATAGAACAGCGTCCACTTGATCTTGATGTAATACTCGTCGTGCAGCAATATCGTCAGACTGCCGAACACGGCGATGAAACCGAGCGAAATCCACTGGATCGGCCTCACCGGTTCGCGGCGAATCAGCGACCAGGCGATCAGAATGATGGACGCCCCCATGGCCACGCCGGTAGCGACGAAAATATCCGCGAGCTTGAACCCGACGAAAAAGAGGATGGCCGGCAGAAAATCGAAATACTGTTTCATTAAACAATCACTAGGCTGATTAAAATCAGTAACTTGGCATTATCGCATTTTTGCCAGACTTGATGCGAGCGCCAGTCCGCCCGCTAGCCGTCCGTCAATGCACCCGGGACCAGCGCGCATGTTCGGCCTCGATCAGGGCGCGCGTTTCCGGCAGGAACCCGGGTTGCGAGGCCAGGGCGCAGGCCTCTTCATAAAAACCGGCGCGTTCATCCGGCAGGTGATTATTCAAGGTGTCGAAAGCGAAACGCATCAGGGCGGCATCGCCGGTGCGGATGGCGGTAATCGCAAAATTGAGATTGAGCAGGCGCCATGGCCGCTCGGGATTGGAACGCTCCAGATCGGCGTCCAGCTGCGGCGCCAGATGGGCGATGAAACCCTGCATCAGGGCGTAGGCGGCGGCGGTCTCCTGCCGGGTGGCCGCCTCGTTGGCGCGGAACGCCAGGGCGTTGACGATCGGTTCCGGCGTCGCCAGCGCCAGCTGGTGGCGCATCATCCACAGGCCGATGCCCAGCACGGCCGCATGCAGCGCCGGGCGCCAGGAGGCCAGTTCGAAGCGGTCCAGCCACGGGTCCAATTCGGTGGCGCAGCGCAAGGCTTCATCGGCAGCGTCGGCGGCGTCGCGTACCGGCAGCACGCCGTCGGCGCCGTATTCCGCGTCCAGCTGGGCGGCCACATCCAGAAAATCGCCGACCGCGGCGGCCAGTGCGATGGCGTCGTTGGCGCCTAGTCCGGCGCCGCCGAAGCGCTCACGATAGGCGGCATTGATGGCGGCGGCCAGCGGCGCAAAATGCTCGCCCGGGCCGGGCTCCGCCGGCGGGTTCAGGATGCTCGCGTCCTTGAGCGCCAGACGTATGGGTTTGGTCTCGGCCATGATCAATGATGGTCTGATTCTCGGTTTGTTATGATGCCGGATTGCATTTTAAGTTTGCCCGTTTGAATAATTTCGATCTGCACAACCATACCGCCGCCTCCGACGGCCTGCTGTCGTCCTCCGCCCTGGTCGAGCTCGCGGTGCGCAATGGTTGCGACGGCCTGGCTTTGACCGATCACGATACTGTCGATGGCTTGCGCGAAGCTGACACCGCCGCCAGGCGGTTGCGGCTGCGTTTTATTCACGGCGTGGAGATTTCCGTGTCCTGGTCGCCGAGCGGGGATGCGAAGTCTACAACGCTGCACATCGTCGGGTTGGGTATCGATGCTGAAAATGTTGTGCTGACGGCCGGTCTGGACAGCATTCGCGAGGGGCGCATCGCCCGCGCCAGGCTGATGGGCGAGGATTTCGCGCGCGTCGGCATGCCTGGCATGTTCGACGCCGCGTATGCGCTGGCCGGGAACAAATCGATGCTGGGCCGCACCCATTTTGCCCGCGCCCTGGTCAATGCCGGCCGCGTCAGCGAAGTCGGCAAGGCCTTCAATCGCTACCTCACGCCCGGGCGCCCCGGTTATGTACCGCACCAATGGGCCACCCTGGCCGATGCGATCGCCTGGATCCGCGCCGCCGGCGGGGTGGCGGTGATCGCGCATCCGGGGCGCTACAAACTGTCGAAAGCCGAAATGACCCAGCTGATGGGCGAATTCAAGGATGCCGGCGGCGCGGCCATCGAAGTCGTCACCGGCAGCCACTCGCCGCCGCAATTCCGCGAATACGCGGCGCGGGCGCGGGAGTTCGGTTTTTTGGCCTCGCGCGGCGCGGATTTTCACGGCTTTGCGGAAAGCCATTACCAGCCCGGACGGCTGCCGCCGCTGCCGGACGACCTCACCCCGGTGTGGTCGGTGCTGTCCTGAGCTTGCCATGAGCCAATTTTTCACCCTGCATCCCACCCACCCCGAGCCCCGCCTGATCAAGCGCGCCGTCGAGATCGTGCGCCAAGGCGGCGTGATCGCCTATCCGACCGATTCCTGCTATGCGCTCGGGTGCCATATCGGCGACAAGACGGCGATGGAACGCATCCGCGCCATCCGCGATGTTGACGAGCGTCACCACTTCACCCTGGTGTGCCGCGACCTGTCCGAGATCGGTACCTTTGCCAAAGTCAATAATGCGCAATATCGCCTGCTGAAAACGCATACGCCGGGCAGCTACACCTTCATCCTGCAGGCCACGCGCGAGCTGCCGCGCCGCCTCGCCCATCCGAAACGCGCTACCATCGGCGTGCGGGTGCCGCAGCATCCCGCCACTCAGGCCCTGCTGGCGGAATTGAACGAGCCCCTGCTGTCGTCGACCCTGATCATGCCCGGCGATGATCAACCGCTGAACGATGCCATCGAGATTCGCGCGCGCCTCGACCACCAGCTGGACCTGATCCTCGACGGCGGCGCCTGCGGGGTGGAACCCACCACGGTGATTGATTTATCGCAGGACGAGCCCATCTTGGTGAGGCGCGGCAAGGGCGACATCTCGGTATTCGGCTTTGCCGAAGCCTGAGCCGCGCAAGCTGCAATGCGACCATCCCTCGACATTTGAAAGACCCCATGGATTCAGAGACCATCCGGCAGATAACGATTTATGCGATTCCACTGATTTTCGCCATCACCCTGCACGAAGCCGCACATGCCTTTGCGGCCCGTTACTTCGGCGATGGCACGGCGTATATGCTAGGGCGCATGACGCTGAATCCGCTCAAGCATATCGATCCGGTGTGGACGATTGCGGTGCCGCTGGTGCTACTGATGCTCCCCGGTTCTTTTTTGCTTGGCGCAGCTAAGCCAGTGCCGGTCAATTTTGGAGCGCTGCGCGATCCCAAGCGTGACTCGGTATGGGTCGCGGCCGCCGGGCCCGCTGCCAATTTGCTGATGATGATCGCCTGGGCCATCCTTTTGAAAATGGTTCTCAGCATCGATACAGCCGTAGATCTCACCGAACCCATCTGGTTTTTGCGCGAAATGGCCAAGGCGGGGGTGGCAGTCAATTTGATGCTGATGATATTCAATCTGTTTCCCCTGTTGCCCCTGGACGGCGGCCGTATCGTTGCGGGCCTGCTGCCGAACCGGCTTTCGTATCAATATGCGCGACTCGAACCCTATGGCATGTTCATTATCATTGCATTGGTCGTTTCGCACGTTTTGGACCCGGTCTTCGGGCCGCTGGTTTACTTCGGCGAGAAAGCGGTATACTCTGCAATCGGAATTTCCTGAACGCGCTGGTAATCGACTATCCGCCTCCCGGCGATGTGTAGTGAGCGCAAGGATTCAACCACAGGTTTCAAGACGCGGCACCAATACTGCCCAATACTGCAAACAAGCCGCGCAGTGGTTTGCCGATGTCAATTGTTCGACCATGCTGTTGCTGCCTTGCCGGTGCTGCCCGCCGGCACGCAAAATTTCTGCCTTATTTTTCGCTTAAGTGCACAAGGGTCTGATCCCTAACTATGTTTCCTGATCGAGTGTTATCCGGCATGCGTCCGACCGGGCGTCTGCATCTGGGCCATTATCACGGCGCGTTGAAGAACTGGGTCAAGCTGCAGCACGAGCATCCCTGCTATTTCTTCGTCGCCGACTGGCACGCGCTGACCACCCATTACGAAACGCCCGATGTCATCGAGCAGTACACCTATGACACCGTGATCGACTGGATCGCCGCCGGCGTCGACCCTTCGCAGGCGACCATGTTCGTGCAGTCCAAGGTGCCGCAGCATGCCGAGCTGACCCTGCTGCTGTCGTTCTTCACGCCGATCTCCTGGCTGGAGCGCGTGCCGACCTACAAGGACCAGGTGGAAAAGCAGGCGCAGTTCGGCCGCGACTTGACCACCTATGGTTTTCTCGGCTACCCGCTGATGCAGGCGGCCGACATCCTGATCTATCGCGCCAACCAGGTGCCGGTGGGCGAAGACCAGGTGTCGCATATCGAGCTGACGCGCGAAGTGGCGCGGCGTTTCAATCATTTGTTCGGCCGCGAAAAGGGTTTCGAGGAAAAGGCCGAAGCTGCCGCCAAGAAATTGGGCTCGAAAAAAGCCAAGCTTTATCACCAGCTGCGCACCCGTTTCCAGCAGGAAGGCGACGAAGGGGCACTGAGTGAAGCGCGTGAATTGCTGGGCGATGTGCAGAATCTGTCGATGGGCGACCGCGAACGCCTGTTTGGTTACCTGGAAGGCAGCGGCAAGGTGATCCTGCCCGAGCCGCAGACCCTGCTGACGCCGACCTCGCGCCTGATCGGCACCGACGGCGAGAAGATGTCGAAGAGTTACGGCAACACCATCGATCTGCGCGAGACGGAAGAGAGTGTGGCCAAAAAGATCCGCACCATGCCGACCGACCCGGCGCGTGTCCGTCGCACGGACCCGGGCGACCCGGAAAAGTGCCCGGTATGGACGCTGCATCAGGTGTATACGGACAGCGCCACGCATGACTGGGTGGTGCAGGGCTGCAAGAGCGCCGGCATCGGTTGCCTGGAATGCAAGCAGCCGGTGATCGACGCCATCATCAAGGAACTGAAGCCGATGCGCGAGCGCGCGGCGCCGTTCGAGGAGGACCCGACCCTGGTGAAGAACATCATCGCCGACGGCTGCGAGAAAGCGCGCGATACGGCGGAGGAAACGATGCGCGATGTGCGCGATGCCATGGGCCTCAACTACCGATGAGGACTCAATTACCGATGATACCGGCCAGCAGGATGACGCCAGCATGAGCGTGGAACTGATCGTCGACAACAGCGCCCAGCCCTCGCTGGACATGGCGATGCCGGTGGCGCGCATCCGCGGCGAAGTAATGACCGAAATGCCGGCGGATCTGTTCATTCCGCCCGATGCGCTGTCGGTGATCCTCGATCAGTTTGAAGGCCCGCTCGATCTCTTGCTGTATCTGATCCGCCGCCATTCGCTGGACATTCTCGATATCCCGATGGCCGATCTGACGCGCCAGTACATGACGTATATCGAGGCGATGAAGGATACCCAGCTGGAGCTGGCCGGCGAATACCTGCTGATGGCCGCGATGCTGATTGAAATCAAATCGCGCATGCTGCTGCCGCGCCCGCCGAAAGAGGCGGAGCATGAAGGCGAGGATCCGCGTGCCGAGCTGGTGCGTCGCCTGCTGGAGTACGAACAGATGAAGGCGGCGGCGCAGGCCATCGACAGCATGCCGCGGCGCGAGCGCGACTTTTCGGTGGTCGATGTACTGGTCGAGCAGAGCCTTGTCAAGCGCGTGCCCACCGTGCTGGTGGCCGATCTGACCGAGGCCTGGCGCGTGATCCTGAACCGCGCCAAGGCCACCCAGCGTCATCGCGTCGGCCGCGAGGAGCTGTCGGTGCGCGCGCATATGAGCCGCATCATGCGCCATCTCGGCGGCAAGGGTTTCGTGCCCTTCGACGAACTGTTCACTCCCGAGGAAGGCGTCGCCGTGGTGGTGGTGACCTTCCTGGCGGTGCTGGAAATGGCACGCGAGTCGCTGCTCGATATTTCCCAGACGTCGCCGTTCGAGCCGATCTATGTGAAATTGCGCGATGCCGAAATGCCCGCGCTCGAGCCGTCCAACTAGCATCCGACCAATGCGGCCGCGGCCGCGCGGGCTGAATTACACAAGTGGTTTCCCCATGCAAAACGAACATGCCAATCTGAACGACGATTCAACGTCAACGCCACCCGCGCCATCCCAGCTGCCCGACGACTTGCCGCCGGACAGCGTGCAGGCCGAGGAGACTCTATCCGAGCCCGCGCCGGCGCCCGAAGTCAGCGCCTTTGCCGTCGATACCGCCATCGATGTGGTCGAAGCCAAGCGCGCGCTCGAAGCCGTCCTGCTGTCCGCTTCCGAGCCGATGGCGGTGAACGAGCTGAAGAAAATTTTTGACGGCGAACTGAGCGCCGACACGGTCCGCAACCTGCTCGAGGAACTGCGCGAGGAATGGACCGGCCGCAGCGTCGAGCTGGCGCTGGTCGCGAGCGGCTACCGCTTCCGCGTCAAGCCCGATTACCAGAAGTATCTCGACCGCCTGTCGAATGAAAAGCCGCCGCGTTACTCGCGTGCGGTGCTGGAAACCATGGCGATCATCGCCTACCGCCAACCGGTGACGCGCGGCGATATCGAAGACATTCGCGGCGTGGCCGTCTCGCCGCATATCCTGAAAACACTGGAAGATCGTGGCTGGATCGATGAGATCGGCCACAAGGATGCGCCCGGCCGCCCGGCGCTGTTTGCCACTACCAAACATTTTCTCGACGATCTCAACCTGCTGTCGCTGGATGAATTGCCGCCGTTGCACGAGTTGCAGGCCACGCTCGATATGTCGCAGGCCGGGGCCGCATTGAGCGCCGGCGAAACCCCGGCCCTGCCCGGTGTTGACCGCGACGTTAAGAGCGATGCCGAGGCCGGCGCCGCTGCCGCAGTCAACGACGCCGATCTGTCGGCGGAATTGCCGGGCGATGCGCACGACGGCCCTGCCGATCCCTCTCTTTCTACCCCCCCGAACCCCGCTGAGCCCACCGGAGCCCCGTCATGATCAAGCGTGCAGTCATTCGCGCCCCGGCGCGGGGCTATGTCGATGGTCGTTTCATCGGCGAGGAAAAAGATGGCGCCGATGGACGCCGCGGCGGTCGCGGCAAGGCAAACGCGAATGCGGACAGCATTCTCGGCAGCGTGACCGGCGCCGGCCGCGGCGGCAAGCGCCGCGGCGCGGGTGCCGGCGCTGCCGCTCCCGATAACATCGGCAACACCACCGCCAAAAAGCGTGGACGCGGCGCGCCGCGTGGCGCCAATGCGGGTGGGCAAGGACAAGGACAGGGCCAAGGTCAGCGCCGCGGCACCGGCCAAGGCCAGGCGCCGCGCGGGCGTGGCGGCAAGCCGCGCGCCAATGCCGGACAGGGCACCGTCGATCTGCTGGCGCCGCCCAGCCCGGGACCGCGCTTACGTGGCCCCGGCACCGGCAAGCCGGCCGCGCGCAAGGGCCGCGGCGGCAAGAAAACGCCATTCCGTGCGCCACCGCAGCTGGAGATGTCGCCCACCCAGGGTGCAGATTTGCGCCGCATGGGCGACGAGGCCAAATCGGGGCAGTTCGCCGAGGCGCTGGCAGCCAGTGCCAATGTCAAACGCGAGCGCCTGCACAAGATCCTCGCGCAATCCGGGCACGGTTCGCGGCGCGACATGGAAATCCTGATTTCCTCCGGCCGCGTGATGGTCAACGGCATTGTCGCCACCACCGGCACCCAGGTCGCGCCCGGCGACAATGTGCTGCTCGATCATCGCCCGATCAAGCTCAAGTTCAACGAAGACCTGCCGCGCATCCTGCTGTACCACAAGCCGGAAGGCGAGATTGTCACCACCGACGATCCGGGCAACCGCATCACTGTGTTCGACAATCTGCCGCGCGTCGAAAACGGCAAATGGGTGGCGGTTGGACGCCTCGACATCAATACCTCGGGGCTGCTGATTTTTACCACCAGCGGCGAGTTGGCCAACCGCTTCATGCATCCGCGTTACGAAGTGGAACGCGAGTACGCGGTGCGCATCCTGGGCGAACTGAGCGAGGAGCAGACCCAGCGCCTGCTCGACGGCGTGAACATCGAAGGCGACGCGATGCCGGCGGAGCATGGGCAGGAAACAGGAGAGGAGTTTGAATTCGAGGCGGATGAATTTGCCGACGAATTCGCCGATGGCGCAGGCGAAGGCGTCGTGCCCGCCGCCGCCCCGGTATTCCAGCGCAGCGGTCTTGCCAAATTCGACATCATCGAAAAACGCGGCGGCGAAGGCGTCAACCATTGGTATCGCGTGGTCATCAAGGAAGGCCGCAACCGCGAAGTGCGCAAGATGTTCGAGTCGCAGGGCCTGCAGGTGTCGCGACTGATCCGCACCCGTTTCGGCAAGGTGGAGCTGCCGCCGCGCCTGATGCGCGGCAAAATGGTCGAGCTGGATCCGGTACAGGTGAAAAACGTGCTGGCCAGCGCCGGCATGAAGATCGAAGGCGCCATCCCGCCGTTGCCGCGCGAGGGCCGCGAGGCGCGCGGCCCGGGCAAGGTCCGCGGTCCGCGCGGGCGCGGCGCACCGCGTGAGCCACGCGAACCACGTGTGCCGCGCGAGGGCGAAGCCGGCAACCGTCCGCCCGAGTTGGCGCCCTTTGTTGCCAATGATGGCACGGTGCCGATCAACAAACGCCGTCGCAACAAACGCGGGGCGCGTGGCCGCGATGCAGGTGAAAATCGCGGCGATGCCGCCGTGCGCGTGCTGGCGGATTTTTCCGGCGGCGTTGAAGGCGCCGGCAATTTCGGCGCGCCTGTCGTACCCGGCGCGCCCGCCAATGCCGGACGCGCGGGCAAGGGCGGCCGTGGCCGCAATCGCCGCAATCTGCGCGGCCGCAGCCGCCCACCAAAGGCGGGGGGGGGCGAAGGCGGGAGCAACGATAGCGGCAATAACGGAAATGGCGGCAACGGCGGCGGCAATTACGGCGGAAACGATGGCGGCGGCGGTGGCGGCGAAGGCTTCGGCAACGTCTGAAGCGCCGTCAGCGGCAATGCACCAGTAAGCGCAGACGCCAGCCGGGAATTTCAGCGGCTCGTGGCGAGCAACTCTTCACGCGTAATCAGGAAGACCACGCCATTGCCCGCGCTGGTTTCAGCCCAGGTCAGCGGCAACTGCGGGAACGCGGCTTCTACGCCTTCGCGATTGAAACCCACTTCGACGACCAGCAGCCCGCCGGGGTTCAGATGCCCCGGCGCTTCGGCAATAATGGTGCGTACATGATCGAGCCCGTCGTCGCCGCTACCCAGCGCCAGGGCAGGTTCGGCGCGATACTCCGCGGGCAGGGCCTGCATCGATTCCGCCGTCACATAGGGCGGATTGGAAACGATCAGATCGTAGCTGCGGCCCTTGAGGCCGCCGAACATATCGGAAAACAGCGGGCGCACCCGGCCGCCGAGTTGGTAATCGCGGATATTGCGTTTGGCCACTTCCAGGGCGTCGACCGACAGCTCGGCCGCATCGACAGCGGCGTTCGGAAACGTCAGCGCGGCGATGATCGCGAGGCAGCCGCTGCCGGTGCAAAGGTCGAGCACCCGTTCGACGCCTTCCGTATCGGCAATCCAGGGCGCCAGTTCTTCGCGCAGCAGTTCGGCGATGAACGAGCGCGGCACGATCACGTGTTCGTCGACATAAAAACGGTATTCGCCCAGCCAGGCTTCGTGGGTCAGATAGGCGGCGGGCAGGCGCGTGTTGACGCGTCGCCCGATGATATCCAGCACGGCGCTGCGCTCGCTGCCGGTGAGGCGCGCGTCCAGAAAAGGCTCGAGCTGATCCAGCGGCAGATTGAGCGTGTGCAGTATCAGATACGTCGCCTCGTCCCAGGCGGTATCGCTGCCGTGACCGAAAAAAAGATTGGCGGCGCGGAAGCGGCTGACGGCGAAGCGCAGCATATCGCGCACCGTGAGCAACTCGTGGTGCGCTTCGGCAAACAGGTCTTCGACGTAATCAGTCATGGCGTTACCCGATCAGCAGATGGTTGAGGGTGCGTAAATACACCTCGTGCAGGCGCTCGATATCGGCGATGGCGACATGCTCGTCGAGCTTGTGGATGGTGGCGTTGAGCGGGCCGAATTCGGCGATCTCGTCGCATACGTCGGCGATGAAGCGTCCGTCGGAAGTGCCGCCGGTGGTCGACAGTTCCGGCGTGATGCCGGCGACTTCATGGATCGCCGCGCTGAGCGCCGCCACCAGCCTGCCGCGCGGGGTGAGAAAGGGGCGGCCGCCGAGGGTCCAGCCGAGTTCGTAGCGCAGCCCGTGCTTGTGCAGGATGGCCTCGACGCGCGCTTTCAGGGAATCCGCCGTGCTGGCGGTGGCGAAGCGAAAATTAAAATAGACGTCGACGGTGCCGGGAATCACATTGAAGGCGCCGGTGCCGCCGTGGATGTTCGATACCTGAAATGTGGTCGGCGGGAAATATTCATTGCCGTGGTCCCACACCGTGGTGCTCAATTCGGCCAGCGCCGGCGCCACCAGATGGATGGGATTCTCCGCCAGATGCGGATAGGCGATATGGCCCTGCACGCCTTTCACCAGCAGCCGCGCCGACAGCGAGCCGCGGCGGCCGTTCTTGATCATGTCGCCGAATTTTTCGTTCGAGGAGGGTTCACCGACGATGGTGTAATCGATGCGTTCGCCGCGCGCCTTCAGCCATTCGACCACCTTCACGGTGCCGTCGGTGGCCGGGCCTTCCTCGTCGCTGGTGATGAGCAGCGCGATCGAACCGGGATGCTGCGGATGGCGGCGCACGAACGCCTCCACCGAGGTGACGAAAGCGGCGATGCCGGTCTTCATGTCGGCCGCGCCGCGGCCATAAAGATTGCCGCCGCGTTCACTGGGGGCGAACGGGTCGGAATGCCATTTGTCCAGCGGACCGGTCGGCACCACATCGGTATGCCCGGCAAAGCACACCAGGGGTGCCGCATCGCCATGTCGCGCCCACAGATTGCGCACGCCATTGGATGAAAAATGTTCGAAAGTGAAACCCAGCGGCGCGAGACGATCTGCAATCAGCTGCTGGCAGCCGGCGTCGTCGGGCGTGGTCGAATTGCGCGAGATCAGTTCACGCGTCAGCGCCAGGGTGTCGCTCATGCTTGCGGCTGATTTACCACCACATTGGCCGGGCCGATCGGTGCGCCGTTGCGGGCGGCCAGGGTCGGGCCGACGCGCGCTTCCACATATTGTTTGAGCGCACGCTTCAGTTCGAGCATGAAGAAAACCTCGGTCATCACGAACAGCGGACCGATGATCAGGCCCACCAGATCGTCGGTGAAAGCCGGCTTGACGCCCTCGTATTTATGGCCGACGAACTGGATGACCCAGCCGATCACGAACAATACGGCGGCGACACCGATGACGATGCCGGCATAGCCGATGCGCGCATTGAGATAGACCGCCACCAGGTAGGCGACAAACAGGGAAATCAGCATGGCCGTGCCGAGCGCGCGATCGAGATAGAGGTAATAGATCGCCGCTGCGGTCAATGCGATCAGGGCGATGTTCACGCCGCCGGGCGCGAAGGGCACCATCGCCAGCAATACCGAAAACACGATCATCGGCACGCCGACAAAATGGGTGGCGATATTGCGGCGGTCGCGATGATAGGCCGCATACTGGGTGATCTGCTGTTCCAGAGTACGCATGGCGTCCTCCTTTGGAAATTATCGAGGCTGGATTTTAACAGGCGAGTGGCGCCGCCACGGTAAAGTCGAAAAAGACAAACTCAAGCATTGGCGCGGTGTTTGAGGCATTTTTGCCCGGGAATCCGCGCCCAATGGCGATCCGCGTAATTTGACGATACACTGATTTGCCTGCTGCCCGCATCACCAAGGCTATGCGGGCCGGTGTCAGCGCGAGGTGGCGGTCAAAAACTTCAGAACATTCGGGTGCTGAGTAATCGTTTCGTTGGGCAACAAGCACTGATTAACGAGCCGTTGGGTTTAGTGTCGAAATAATACTTACTCTGATCCCGGACGTTGCCCTGGAGCCACTTTCGATCATTCTGCTTGGTGCGCCGCCTTCCCGGTCGGGCGCGGACAAGAGCCTTTCCAGACATAAGAACAAAAAAATATTTTTGCCTTCGCCGGTCCATGCAAATGTCAAGTCGTGACTTCATTTCCAACCTGCGCAGGTAGGTTGAGATGACGCCTGTGGCGAAATTGTCACGCCCAATAAAAAATTACCTTGCCCATCAATTTGGAAAATTGTTACTGTCCGTCCGGTGCAAAAAAATCAATTTGTGAGAATCGCGCGCTAATGGGCGAAAGATTTTCAATGGCCTGCCGGTGGGCGTGATCAAATGACCGCAGAATTTAATGACAGAATTTTTTCTAGAGCAATGATGAATGAAATCTTTAGCGCCAAGGTTTTCATGCGTTTCTATTTTGCGTTCCTATGCGACTGCCCGCCTGGGGTTTACTACATCGAATTTTTGAAGATATGGCATCAAGCCTGTGACAAATAAGCTTGAAGAACAAAGTTGGTCAGACTGAGTCTTTCAAATAATGAATTCAAATCTTCGTCATGTTTACCCAGGAAAACATCCCATGCAAAGAATATTGAGTGTCTTTTTAGCATTTAACTTGGCTATTCTTGCACTCGCTGATGCCAATGCTGTCGACAATTATGTCGCCAACGATGCTGCTCGAACCCTCTATTCGGATTGTTTCGTAATGGGCCAGGTAGAGACCGGGTGTTATGTCGGAGGCTGCGGTGCAACGCTTGGAACAGGTTGTGGCAAATTTGAACCAGCGGGTGCAGTTAATTCAACGACGTGTCCATCAGGGGTAATGAGTCCATTAAATGGCGGGCGGAGTGCCGGGCTTATCACCAGCACCACGTATAACGTTAACTATCCGTTTTATGGCTGGGTGTGCGGCGCGCAACTTTCCGCGGCCACTAAAAATAACGGCCAACCGAGTTGTACTTCTCCCAGTTCGCCTAATCCCATCAATGCGGGCACCGGCAACAAATACTGGTCCGACACCGATTATCGTGCGGATGGTGTAGGTGGCGTCGCCTTCAACCGCCAGTACAACAGCCGGGATGGCGGTCAGATGGGCCCTTTAGGAGTCGGGTGGCATCATGGCTATGAGAGAACGATTACTGATGGCGTTATCGAGAACAACATTTCGGTGACGCTGGTGGCGCGTAACAACGGTGTCGTCTATCCCTTCACCGTCAGCGGCAGTACCTACGTATCCCAGAATGCCGATGTCACTGACAGGCTGACCCGACTCGTCGATGGCAGCAACAGCACGACGGGCTGGACCTATTATGTGGCCGGTAGTGATTCCACCGAAACCTACAGCGCCGCCGGCAAGCTAATATCGATTCAGGACCGCGCGGGCTTTGTCCAGACCTTGACCTATAGCGACAGCACCACACCGGTATCTATTGCGCCGCGTGTCGGCATGCTGATCAGCGTCACGGATACCTTCGGTCGTAAAATCAGTTTTACCTACAACTTCGCCGGCCGTATGACCAGCATGACAGACCCCGCTGGTAACCAGTACACCTACGCCTACGATGCCAGCACCAGTCATCTCGCCACGGTCACCTACCCGGACGGCAAGGTCAAAGGCTATCTGTACGGTGAAGCGGCCTACACCAGCAGCACCAGCCTGCCCCATGCCCTGACCGGCATCGTCGATGAGAAGGGCATCCGTTACGCCAGCTATTACTACGATGCACAAGCGCGGGCATTCTCCAGCCA